>Ga0247837_1000712_pt1 | contig 71792 bp, 65 predicted proteins | sample LaCtaG_2_FD_187115 | JGI IMG/M metagenome (GOLD analysis project Ga0247837, IMG submission 187115) | Freshwater microbial communities from meromictic Lake La Cruz, Castile-La Mancha, Spain - LaCruzMarch2015_14.5m | ecosystem: Environmental > Aquatic > Freshwater > Lake | place: Spain: Castile-La... | reverse complement strand
TTGATAAATGTAGGGGCAACATAATGAAGTACGCTGGTATGTAAACTGATAATTAGTATTTTTCTATTTGCGTTTGCATAGTACCCAAACTTAGTTTCCGCAAGAAAGCCTTGCTTTTCCAATTGCCTCTCTGTAAAGCGGATAGCCAAATGGCTTAAACCAGATCGGTCAATTCTGTATGGTAAAAATGGTCCTGAGACTTATGAGTCTGGCCCTATTGGGAGCAGCTTTAGCGGACTACTCGCCTAGAGTGCGCAAAGAAACTCCGCTAAACAACCACGGCAATGTAGCTTCCACATAGGAATTCTACACCGTCACTGCCTACATTGGGTCTCCGCCCCAGCCTTTCGAGCTGCTGCTCGACATCAATAGACCCTATATACAGGTGGATGACAAGCAATGTCAAGAGTGCACTACAGAAAACCGCTTCATTGACAAGAACTCCTACACCTACCAGCGAGAGAGAAACATGAAGGTAGAAGATGCGGAAGCGCAGTTGGGGCAAGACAACATGGCCTTTGGACCTGACAAGTTCCTGCGGGTCACTAATCAGACTTTCGTCATCATGAAGAATAAGGCGCCTTCTAACTACAGAGGGTATGACGGTTTCCTGGTAAGCGCTATGTAGGGACTCAATACCGAATTCCCCTCAGCCGGCGACTTCAACCTATTAGAGAACATGCATAACGAGGGAGATACGGACAAGCTGGTGTACGCCCTGTACCTCAACCAAGAATCAACAGGCTGGATCGCTGCCGAAAACTCCACTCTCAACTTCGGTAACTTGAACATTACCCGCTTTTCAGAAGCTACTTCCTTCACCTACGTCTCTGCAGACCTGTCCGCTGGCACCTGGAAAGTCCCGGTCACGAAGCCAGCCCTCGGAGGCACAGCCATTACCGAGTCAAGCAAGACAGGCCTTTTATCCACGACTCAAAGCAAGTTAACAGTACCAAGTAAGGTCTATACGGCTATGTACGACGATATCTGTGGCTCCTGGTTTCGGACGTGCATCACTCGTGATCATGACATTCTCTGGAACTGCACAGCAACTAGCCAATCTTATTTCGACGATTTGACTTTTACAGTGGGTGGGATGCAAGTGATCATGACCGCGTACGAGTATACTGCTAGGTCGAACTACAGAACGGACTACTGCAAGTTGCAGTTTAAAGAAGGAGATAACTGGGTGCTGGGCACTGCCTTTTTGAGCAAGTTTTATACGGTATTTGACTTCGAACTGCAGAAAGTCGGATTCGCGGCAGCGAAGCATGAAAGTGAGATGGCCACTTGGCTAATCGTGGTGATCGTCATAGTGCTGCTACTGGCTCTAGGCTGTTGTGTGGGCGCCTGCATCTTCGTGGTCGTGAAGAAGAACAAGGAAAATCGGGAGCTGTCGCAGCCACTGCTGCACTAGAGCTAAGTAAGGAACTTCTTCCTCAGACATCTCCATCACAGAAAAGGCTATGAGTCTTGGTCTAGGGAAAGCGCAAGTCTGAAATGGACTCTGTGCAGCTTCCCCATGCAAATCTTCTATTATACATCAGTTGACGTTATTCACTACTGGATAAGGAGCCAAAAGCTTCCACATGCACTATTATGCGTCCATGCCCGAGCAAGTATCGGACAGTAATAAAATATATAGAATTTAATTGCTGTAGCGGCATCAGGACATCAGGAAAAGCAAGTACCAAACTTGCTTACCAAGACATATAACTCACACTTTCCAATAAGCCTCTCGACGCAGTTGAAGCCATTACCAGGGTAGGTAAATTGTATGGCTAAAATTGCCCTGAGACTTGTGTCTCTGCTCTTAGTGGAAGCAGCTTTGGCTGACTACGCGCCTAGGTGGCGTAAAGAAACCCCGCTGAACAACCACGGCAATGTAGCTTCCACATAGGAATTCTACACCGTCACTGCCTACATTGGGTCTCCTCCCCAGCCTTTCGAGCTGCTGCTCGACATCAATAGACCCTATATACAGGTGGATGACAAGCAATGTCAGGAGTGCACTACAGAAAACCGCTTCAATGACAAGAACTCCTACACCTACGAGCGAGAGAGAAACATAAAGGTAGAAGATGCGGAAGCGCAGTTGGGGCAAGACAACATGGCCTTTGGACCTGACAAGTTCCTGCGGGTCACTAATCAGACTTTCGTCATCATGAAGAATAAGGCGCCTTCTAACTACAGTGGCTTTGACGGCTTACTGGTAAGTGCTATGTAGGGAATGAATACCGAACTCCCCTCAGCAGGCGACTTCAACCTATTGGAGAACTTGCATAATAAGGGAGACACGGAGAAGTTGGCGTATTCTCTGTTCCTAAATAAAAACAGGCTTGCCTGGGTCGCCGCGGAAAACTCCACTCTCGACTTCGGCGACCCGAACATCACCCGCTATTCAGACGCTACTGCCTTCACTTACATCGCTGCAGACCTGTCCGCTGGCACTTGGAAAGTTCAGGTCACGCAGCCAGTCTTCGATGGCATTGCTATCCTCGGGGAAAGTAAGACAGGCCTCCTGTCCACTACTCAAAGCAAGTTGACAGTTCCCCACAAAGTCTACAAGGCTATATACGACGCTATCTGTATCTGGCATTTTAGTTGCGAAGCTGAGGGGAGTGATATAGTCTGGAACTGCTCAGACAAATCTCAGTCTAGCAACCCCGACCTGACTTTAACTGTGGGAGGAGTGCAAGTAACTTTGACGGCACTCGACTATACTCTTCAGAGGGACTTATACTGCTGGTTGCGGCTTCAAGAAGGAGATAGTTGGGTACTGGGCACTGCCTTTTTGACCAAGTTTTACACGGTGTTTGACTTCGATCAGCAGAGAGTCGGTATTGCAATAGCGAGGCATGAGGGTGAGACGGCCACGTGGCTATTGGTGCTGGTCGTTGCATCGGTAGTATTTGTTTGTTGCTTTGATGGATGCCGCCGCTGCCTCTATCCCCGTATTGTGGATGAGATAAGAAAGTGGATGGAGAAGAGGCGGGAGAGGGAATATGAATTGACTCATCCCCTGCTGGTCCCAAGCTAAGTAAGGAAATGCTTCTTATACTAGTCTATGCCTCAGAGCATATTTGCAGTCTTGTAGCAGGCTGTTGTCACGCCTTTAGAATATAGTGGGATTTCTCCATGATAACTCGGCCTACATGGTTGGTAGTGAGGGAAATGCGGTATGCTATTCTAGGGGTGAATGGCCTGGGCAGATAAATGGTCTCTTGACCATATCTATTATCTAGAAAGCACTTGCGGTAGCTACTCCGACCGAAAACAGTATTTGCTATGCACAAATTTGTCCTATAAAAGGCAGATAGCAGAGCTAAGACGATTTCCCCACATATAGAAACTCCAACCGCCAACAACTTCACTCCAAATAGTACTTTCCTTAGGCAAACCACCCCACCAAACCTGCAGTTCCTCCCTCCTCCAAATCAACAGTCTGCCTACTTCCCTCCCCGCCTTGCCTAAGTCCCCCAATCAGTTCATCTTCCTATCATTTCCAAGCAAAATGCGGAACTCCCTCTACTCCGTCGCTTTCGACGAAGCCCTCGAAGCAGTGGGCGGCCACGACCGTTACCAGTTCCAACTCCTCCTTCTAGCCCTCGTCTTCTCCAGCGCTATCGGCGCTACTCTCCAATCGCTGGACTTCATGACATTAGACGAAGCGCAAAAGGAAGGCTTCGGAGAGGGCAATCCTTGGGAATTCGAGCCTGTGAAGGACCTATTTTTCCTAGGAATGGCCTGTGGTGCACTGCTGTTTGGTGTACTGGTGGACTTGATGGGCCGCAGGAAATGCCTGCAAATCACTGTGTTCCTCGCGATGGTTTCCTCTGCTGTAATATCCGCCAGTCTCGACTCAATCCTGTTGTTCCTGTTCGCTCCTCTATCCGGCTGCTCGGTCGCAGGAAGTCTCCTGTCCATGGTATTGGCTGTGGTGGAAGTCACTGATTCCCTGTATCGACTGCGTACTTTCGCAGTGGTAATAAGGGCAGTTGTAGTCAGCTACAGTGTACTGGGACTAGTGGGACTTTTGCTACTGAAGTGGAGAGTTTTGTGGATGGTGGCGGCTCTGTTCTGGGCCTGCTGTCTGCCGCTCACCCAATATTTGCTGGAGTCGCCTCGCTACTTGGCTGTAGTTATCGGGAAATACAGTCAAGCGAGGGTTGTTTTGCAGGAAATCGCAGCAATAAACCAAAAGCCCGCCTTCAACGGTATGCTGGAAGGGGAAAAAGTGATAGGGTACCAAGAGCCCTCAGCCCAAGAAGTGCCCGACAGCACAGTTTCCAACCCTGACGTATCCCGCAAACTCGCCTTTTCCCCCATCACCACAGGCATCGTCAGTGTCTCTCAGGGGGAAACCACACATGTGAAGCGGTACTTCTACTGGGACTTGGCAGTGCTGGGGTCAGTGAGAGCACACTGTGGAGGGTGTGGAGTGCTGTGGGTGTGTTTGACCTGTGCACAGTGCAGTCTGGTGCAGGGCAATGAGAGACTGCTGGAGTATGGAGCTGCAGTGGGGGTGGTGGTGGGGTGTTGGGGACTGTTGCTACTGGCTCAGCGCATTGGCAGAGTGCATACTATGCTGTTGGCCTTCATTTTCACTGGTATTAGTGCACTGACAGGACTCATTTTGACCAATTCAGCCTGTCATTCGCCGCTCATCTGCAAGCTGCACACTGTTTTCTCCATCTCCGCTTCCTTTGCGGCCCTCATAGGCGCTTTTTCCGCTCAGTGCATTTTTCTCCTATACACGATAGAGCGGTTTCCAAGCGCTATCCGCAGTCTTATCCTCGCTACTGCGCTGGCTCTATGGGCAGCCATCAATTCCCTTTTCCCCTTTGTCCAGTCCTTGTTAGTCAACTTCGGACTTAATGCAGTGCTGCTCAGTAGCCTGGTGCTACTGTGCGCCTGTCCTTTGCTGTGTCTATTGAGGGAAACGTTGGGTGAGGACCTGAGTGACTATGTGCAGGAGGAACAGGAAGAGATGAAGAAACCTGCGGATTTAAGCCAAATCGAAGTGAGGAATCCCTCGCCTTTGGGCACTCCTCAAAGACAGGGCAATCCCTTTTCCTTCGAGCCCATCAACGAAGAGCACTAATCCAGTCTAGTCAAGTAATAGCAATGGAAGAGGAGAGACTGGAGGAACTGATAGCCGAGGCGAAGGACTTGCAAGCCAGTCTGCTGGCACTAGCGACTGTGACAACATCAGAAGCAGAGCAGCAGTGCAGTCGTCCAGTCTATGCACACCCCTTCACAGACATGCCGGCTCCTGCTCTGTGTGCAGTGTTTCAGTACTTGAACTGGAGGGACTGTGCCAGCGCTGCTCAGGTCTGTTTCGTCTTCAAGACTGTCATTGCCTCGCGGCCCTTCCAAGTGATGGTCTACCGAAGCACAAAGCAAGCAGCTGGAATGCTGGAAGGGGCGCCTGAAGCTCCGCAAGAAACAGAGACCAAACTCGCCGATTACAGTCAATTGACGAAGGACCAAGCCCTGCTGAACACCAAAAAGACCATTGCCGTCATCTCCTACCTCGGCGAAAAATTCGCAAGTCAGAAACGGAGAAACGAACAAATCGAGTCACAACTAGGGAAAGCCAAGGACGAGTTGCGGATTCAAATCCAACTTCGCAACAAAACTGCAGCCAGAGTGCGGCAACTCGAGGAACAGCCTTTGTACGAAAGCGCCCTGAGTCTAGCAGCCGCACTGGAGCGGGACAGCGCCAGCATGGAGCTACAAGTGTCAAGTTTGCAGGGAGAACTGCGGAGATGTGAAGGGAAGAGGAAGGAGTTGCAGCTGCACAAGCGCTTGTTGGTGACGGAAGTGAAGCGGTTGAGGCAGAAGACGGAGGAGGACCGGGCTGCTGCGGAGGACTACGTGAGGACGTTGGAGAGAATTCAGCACTACTTTACGGAAATGCACAGTCCGAGAATTGAAGCTATGGCTCCTGATGTTCACTGTCTCTAATTCTGTTCAGAACTAGTGGTAGGCAGCTGCTCAAGTATGAGTAAATCAGCTTGGTTATTAATGTGGACAGACACTTGTCCTTTACCTCTTCAGTTTGTGTAAGATAAATTGATTATATATGTAGATATTTAGGTATAGATATCTATATACCGTATAAGGAAATTATAGGGTAGTCGCAAAGTCAAAAGTTTCACTACAATTATCCATAAAGCAAAGGCAGTTATCCACATGCGCTACTTACTGAGATTAAGATGTGTGCGAGAGAATAAATTCCTCCCAGGCAGAGACCTGCGCTTGGCTATAAAGCAGGAGCGCTGTAGTGACGCAGAGACTTTGGCAAAGGTTCGCTAGGTGCAAAGAGTCAGTCTGACCGCGAGTTTCAAGAGTGCCGCAAGTGCTCGCCAGTGTCATATTGGCTTCTTCGAGTGACTCAATTTCCTGACTGAGCGAGTCACATTCCAGCTGCAAACTGCCCACTTCAGTGCACAAAGCAGCCCTCTGCACCAGTTGCTTGGCTACCGCCTCTTTCAGCAATCCTCCCTTCACTACTTTCGTATTGGCTGTGAGTTCCAGACTATACCGCATCACGCCCGCTTCTTGTCTCAGTCTGCCTACCTCGCCTGCCACTTGTTCCTTCCTTTTCCCCAGTACAGCAAGACTTGCATGGCTGCTTGATAGCAGGCTGTATAGGTCTTCTATCTCATTGGAAAGAGTCGGCAGGTCCCACACTTCTCGAACTGACTGCAACGAGATACCTTGGCGCAGGGCTGTATTGGCTTTCTGCAGAGATTCACAGCGAGTGTGCAGGACGTCAAGCTGCCTGGCGGCTATTTCACACTTTTCTTGGTAGTCTAATAAGTCAAAAGCCACCAATTCACTCTCCGGCCTCGTCCTTTCTCTGGATATTCGGTCAGGCAGCATCGCAGGCCGCAGTGTCCTCCTCACTATTTTCCTCTCCTCCTCCAGTCTCGACACCAAGCCCGCTCTCAGCCTGTCAATAGGCGACTTGCAGCCCAACACAGCACTGTAATCGTCCAAATACACAGCCACACTGAGTGGTAAGCCCTGTGCCTTTCGAACTCTGCGAGCCTTCGGGGATGGGGATTGCCTGCGCATTCTGAGGAAAATGGCGGCTTCAGCCTGGTAGGGCGATTGGACTGTTGAAACTGCTCAGCAGCCTATTTGCAGATTTTCAGTCCTTTTTCTGCTGCGGAAAGGCTGAAAATGCTTAGAATTGCACTAATTCTTATAATCAAACAGTCGCGCGGGAGATAGCGAAGAGTTTAAGCCTGTCAGACCCTGAAAATAGCTGAAGTATGCACTAATCCTAGCTTCACACTGCCGCTAGGTCTAGAAGTAGACACAAAAGAACGATCTCTCCAATTTCAGCTTCAAACTTCCACTCTTTCTGACAAAAAAAAACAACTAAAGCCGATTTCAAGCTTCACACAGCCCATTTAACCTATTGCTCACTATAAATGCTTCCTGCTTATCAACATGCTGCCGATACCTCAGGCCCAATGCAGGGCGAGGAAGGCTGGACTGCAAGGGACTCGGAAGGACTCTACCTACTACCGACTGAGCCGGACTTAGGGGCGGCAAGTCCTCATTTTGACCCTGGTGATGAGAAACCAGTGCCTGACGCGGTTTCTCTATCTGATGGGCCGCAGAAACAGCTGGCGTCTCGAGCCAAAAGGCTGTGGCGAAGGGCGTATCTCAAGATAAAGGGACAGAAAGCTGTCGAGAAGGTCAACGTCAATCTCCTCAACTACGGCACTTCAGAATTGATGGACGGAGATAAGCACTACAAGGCCAATTTAGACGAACTGCTCGACATGAAAATGCATAAAAAGGAACGATTCCGCTCCGCTGACACCGAAAAGCGCACTAATGGCCTGGATAAACGCTATTTGATCTACCCCAAGTCTCACTTTCACCAATATTGGAGCATTGTGATAGCCCTGCTAATGCTCTATGTGGCTATTTTCTCCCCTTACCGCCTGGCTTTCACTGACGACGTCTACTTTGACGGCTGGACTGTATTCGATTTTGTGCTCAACGGCGTGTTTTGTGTAGACATAGTGATCAACTTCTGCACCTGCTACGAGTTACCGGACGGGACAATCGAGGACCGGAGGCGGAAAATAGCTGCGCACTATCTAAAGAAGTGGTTCATCGTGGATTTAATTTCCAGCGTGCCGTTCAATATGATAGACTTCATACAGCAGCAAGAAACGAACGACTCCAATAGCTTCAACAACGCAATGCGGCTGGCTCGACTGCCCAGACTATACAAGTTATTCCGACTTGTGAGAGTGTTCAAAGCGCTGGGACACTACAAGGAAATGGACTACATGGAAGGAGTGCAGGACTTCCTGCAGGTCAATTCACGTATGGTGAAGCTCACAAAGTTCCTAGTGATTGTGTGTTTCTGCGTGCATTTGATGGGGTGTGTGTGGTTCTTTTCAGCGAAACTTAACAACTTCGAAGTGGAAACGTGGGTAGTTCGATACGGCTATGTCGACTCTAGCACTATGGAGCAGTATCTAGCCTCCGTGTATTGGGCGGTGACTACGATGGTGACAGTGGGGTATGGAGATATCGCAGCGAAGACTTGGATGGAGATGATCTTCGCAATCATTTGGATGTTCGTGGGAGTGGGCTTTTACTCCTTTACTGTCGGGTCACTGAGTTCCTTTCTGACTTCCGTGGATACACGTGAGTCCATCCTGTCTTCCAAAATGGCTGCTATTCACGAATTCGCGAAAGAAACGAACATCAGTCCGGAAGTGCGACTGAAAGTGAGGGAAGCTGTCAGCTACTACAACTGGAAAATGGGGAGTGTGTGGAGTGACAAGCACTCTTTGTTCAATGACATCCCCAGAGCACTGCAGTATGAAGTGGCTTTGAGCATGTACGGAGGCATTATCAAGGACTTGCAGTTCTTCGCGGGCAAGGGCAGGACCTTTGTGCTGCATTTCATGCCCTTGTTCAAGCCGCAGAAGTATGAAAGTGGGACCTATTTGTACAAAGAAGGCGAATATGCGGATGAAATGTACTTTATATCGCAAGGAAGAGTTAATTTGGTGCTGTTTCCGCATGAAATTGCGTACAAGTCGTATCTACGAGGGTCGTATGTCGGGGAAATTGAAATAGTGAAGCTGGTGAAGCGCATAGACAACGCTCAAGTCTTCGGCGACTCTGAGTTTCTCTCAGTGTCTCGTAACGATTTCCTGAATGCACTGGATGAATTCCCTGTGGAAGCGAAAGACGTAGTTTTTATGGCTCAGGAACGGTACCGCCGCCATCGCCAAGCTCACCTCGAGACAATGGAACTGCTGAGACTCAAAAAGCAGCGCGGCTCTCTGCAAGACTTGGCCGGCCGCGAGCGCGTTTTCAGCTTAAAAGACAACGAAGAGCCGGAAGTGACTCCCAAGGAGTGTCTGCGAAGGTAGGGACTAGACAGAGTGGTAGCGATGGAGCGGCAAATGGAGGAAGTGAGGGCGGACTTGGCGGAAATGAAGAGTGTGGGGAGGAGTGTGCAGACGGAGCTCTTTACAATGGCTGTTAGGTTGCTAGAGGAACGTTAATGCAGAGGGTGGGAAGTCTCGCGGGCCACTTCGGGAGAAAACCCACGTTCGCCCATGATCCTCGGGAACAGCGGTATGCCTGTCCTCGTATCCAGTGAAACTCCCTCTCCCTGCGGCTCCTTCCTGCCGTGCGCCACCTGCCTTGCGAAGGTCTTCATAATCCTCTCTCCCTTTTCCCTTCTTTCCGGGTCTCTGCTCATCATAGCGTCCATCATCATCCTGCGGCGGTAGGTGTTGATGAGCAGTTTCAGAGGAACTGACTTGCTTTCTTTGATGAGAGTGCCGTCGATCAGGCCTCGGAAGAACTTCATCATTTGCTCGTTGCCGCTGGAGCCTTTCAGGATGCTGAGGAACTCTTCGAATTCGATTTGGCCGGAGCCGTCCCTATCAACCACGTCTACCATTTCCTTGACCTGCTGCCTGGTTTCCGCGAGTCCCAGTGCGAGCAGCGGCTCTTCCAACTCCTTATAACCGATGCTTCCCCTGCCTGAGTCATCCAGCGAGTTGAAAAACCTCCTCAGTTCCCTTCGGTCCACGTCATCGAAGCCGATGTAGACGGTCTTGCCGTGGTTGCGCAGCCAGGCACGTACCTGTGATTGCTGAGTGAAAGGTACCGAGGTGATGGAGCTCATATATATGGTTACAAGGACTAATTACGCCACTCGACGTATTGGAGTTGGGCCACTACTCGAGTGGAGAGGTTCTGGATTTGAAATTCATCTGCTGCGTTCATCAGGAAGGAGTCCCATTGGGAAAGAAAGACATCTTGATTATCCCACCTGACCAGTACTTTCTTCTTCTCTGCGAACAACACTAGCACCGACAACTTCTTCGTGTCCACTACAATCACTGGAGTGGTGACAGTCCTCCCCACTACCATGTGCGTCGCACACATCCTTTGCGTCTTGCAGGCCTCTGTCACTCGCAGTCCCTCCATATCCTCCCTCCATCGATATCCTGCCTTATCCACGATGAGTCCTACATGCAAAGTACTCGTCCTCACAGTCACCTCCCTCAAAGACACCGGGTCCATCAGGTAGTACAAAGCCACCAGATCATCCTCAGGCCCGGGGTTCTTCTTCCTTCTCTTCGCATCGAAGGCTGCAGAAGTCTGGTGCACTGTTTCTTGCGCAACCAGCCCGCTGTCTTCGTCGAAATAGCAGATGACGTTGTTGTAGTTGAAGACTTGGACAGGAGGGCGAGGACGTCTGACTTTGGGCTTTTTGCGCCCGGCTTTGGACGCGTTTTTCTCGCTGCTGGACTGGGCTGATATATTAGAGGAGGAAATCCGCTTTCGACTGGAAGTCTTGTCTGTCTGCTTGGCTATGAGACGCTCGTAGGCGGAGGACCCACGGGAGAGGTGTAAGGAGTCTACACGCGTGGAACGTTTGGCCATATTAACTGCTGCAACGCGAAAAGCCGAGAAATGCAGGGAACTGAGGACAGACAGGGCCAATTCCTACGAAATGGACAGACCGCTTCATATCAGAGAAGCAACAGATAGCGATTTCTGTGGCAGTCTAATCCATTCCCTGCTTATCTGGAACTTATAGATTTGCCCTGAGTAGTGATGCCCTTTTGCACGCACCTCTGACACTGCTTGACTTCCACTCCTCTTTTGAGTGTCTTTGCCACCTCCTTCTCCCCTTCCTCCTGCTTCTTTACTACAGTCCTCAACTGCTCCACATCCCGCCTATAGCCCTGCGTTTCCAGGTTCCTCCTCAACTCCAAGTCTCGGTACTTCTCCCCCAACTCCCCAAGTCTGCCCTCCAGTCCCTGCACCTTCTCTGAGTATACTCTCTGCAACAGCCTGTACTGTTCCTTTACGACCTGCAGGTTTTCCTCCCCTTCTACCACTTGAACTCGGAAACAGTGGGCGAAATCGTTGGTTTTCTCATCTGCGATTCGCTCTGCTTCCATGGATTGCGCCTTGTAGTAGGTCGCGGTGTCCTTGAGTTGGACGAATGCGTGGTCGAGTTTGGTTTGCAGAGTTTGGTTTAGTTCGGCCTGCTGTCGTTCTCTGTTGAGAGCGTTGTGCCGGGCGAGGAGGTAGTCTTTGATTGCTTCGGATTTGGCGTTTTCGCTGCGGTTCAGGGATTCCTGGAGGTCAGAAAGCTGCTGTCTACTATGAGACTGCCGAAGTTCCGCTTCTTCCTCTCGAACTCTCCTATCGTCCTGCAGTGCATTCAAAGCGGCTTCATGTGAGGCGACTTGCAGTTCCAGTTGTTTCTTCGTCCCTTCCAACTCCAACTTCAGTAAGTTCAAATCCTCATTCGGCAGAGAAACCGCTTTGTGACCTCTACTAACAGATTGAGTGCGGGTGTTAGTGCCGTGCACTTTGCAACTAGGTCCTTCCCGACAGTATTTGCAGATAGAGCAGGCTGTGGACAGAGTTCGGGTGACTGTCTTGGGGCCGGACTCAGTGGTTTCGCCTGTAGTTTCGGTGAGTTGCAGCAGGTCGAGCACCTTCTTGCGGTCTGCTCGCTGCTGCAGTTGCAGCTGGTCAGTGAGACTCGTGAGTTTGAGGACCTGCTGGCGCTCTTGCAGGAGCTGGAGCTGGGTGTCGCTGAGTTGTTTCTGCAGGGAGGATATCTCCTCCTCGCGTTTGCGCAGTTCCCACTGAGTGCGCAGGTAGTCATCCTGCCGGCCTCGAAGTTGCTCGAGACGGCGCAGCCAGTCCTCCCGCTCTTCCTCAAACTTAGCGAAGCGCTCTCTGTAGAAAGTAAGCAGTTGCTCCTTGTCTGCTGCGAGCCCTGGCTCCGTAGCAAGCTGCAGCTGCTTCCCTCTTATAAACTCCGACTCAAAGGCCTCCATTTCAAACTGCCTACTTCCTAGCCTAGTACCAGTCCCAGCACCGCGAGTACTTCAGCACTGCTGGTGTACACCAGGTCATCAAGCATGGAAAACTCAGCGAACACTCGATGAGCGCAGCTGTAAGACGTCATGTAGGGAATGTAGTAACTGAAGCGCAGGCTCCAGTAGGCCCAGTGGTCTTCTGACTCGAGCGTGCCTTTGTAGGCGGACTTGGTGCACTCCTCCCAGTAGGTGGAGTAGACGGAGGAACCAATGTTGGGGACGCAGTAGGCTTTGCCGTCCAGGCCGCAGGCGCAGGTAGCGAAGTTTTGGTCTTCTAATTCGCACTCAGGCGATACATTGCCCAGCAGCGAGCAGACCTTGGGATCTGTGCCCGACTTCAAGTTCTTCAGCAAAGGTCTGGAAGGACAGCTCAGGTCATTTTGACTCGTAGGCTTCAGTGTGAAGGTTCCTGTCACACAGGGGTACAAAGCATTATAGGCAGTCCCGCTATTCTGCGCTGCCAGTGTAGTGTCAATCCAGGCAGTAGCACCCGTGTATGTGCAGTATTGGCCTTCAGGACAGGACTTATTGCTGAGAGTGACGTTTCCATCTCGGATATTGACGCAGTGGCCAGTTTCGACATCTCCGCAGTAGTAGATTGGACACACAGCGGTGGCCAGAGCCTGAGCAAAGGCCACACAGAACCAAAGACTCACTGTCATTTCCGTAACTGTTGGTAGGGAATTATAACCTAGAGAGGCACATACAACGTTTGTGAGAGAGTAGCAGGCTATACTGCAGCGCAGGCTTTCACTATCGTTTCAGACTGTTTAGATGCAGTGCGAAGTGCTAGGAGAAACTTCAGTTGGTGGACTATGAAAGTTGGGCCAAGGAACGCTGCTGTCATTAAGCCGGCTTGGTGAGACTGAAGGCAAGATTCAAAGTGCGGAATTGCTTAATAGACCTTAATATATCGGATACAGGTCTAATTTCAGCTTCTGTGTAACTCAGTCCCTCGTTATCTGTTGCTATTGACCTTGCTCTCTCATTCACGGCAGGCTGTAGTCGATGCAAAGAGAGGAGTGGATATTACCACAGAAATGAGGGAAATGCACAGATCAGTGTCTGAAGAAGTTGAGGTAGTCCCAGGCTGAGGCCTTTCACTGTGAAGTAGTTTGAAATGCTTAATAGTTGAAGCGCCTAGCAGTCGAGAGATAATAAAAATGCAGAGTAACGCTATATGCAAGGTAGTGCTGCTCGGGGAGACAGGCGTAGGCAAGACTTGTCTGAGTCGCTGCTTCGTGCAGAGCCAGTCCTCCCTCGAGTCAGAAGCCACCATAGGCGCTTCCTTCGCAATAAAGGATGTGAAAGTGCACGAACACAGTTTGAAACTGCACATCTGGGACACAGCGGGGCAAGAACGCTACCGCTCCCTCGCGAAGATGTACTACCACAATGCTCAGGCTGCTGTGCTTGTGTATGACATCACCAAGGCACGCACCTTCGACGCTCTGCAAGCGTGGTATGAAGAGCTCAAGAACTCTGCTTCCTCTGACATAGGCAAATTTCACGTCAGTCATTGCCGTAGTCGGCCACAAAAGCGACCTTGCAGCGATGGAGGCCACTGACCCAGACACAGCTCAGCTCTGGGCTTCCAACTTAGAAGCATTCTACTGCCGCACCTCCGCTACTGACTACGACAGCGTGGTACAGCTCTTCGAGGGAGTGGCGCTTCGAGTGGTCAGCAAAGCTGAGCATCGGCCCAAGCGAGCTTTCACCCTCACCGAGCCTGAAACCCGCAGTAAGCGAGCTAAAAGAAAGAGGTGCTGTTAAGCAGCTTTAGGACCCAGCAAACGCTGTAGCAAGCGGTTGGTCTGTCCACACTTTCGGCATATACCCGACTTGGGGAAGTTCTTGTTGTGGCACTTCCGACACTCCCAGCGACTATCCAGACTCACGCCAGTCCCATACGTCCACACATCCGCCATCAACTCCAGCCCCGCTTGATAGGACTCCGCCCTAATAGCAGGAGGCTTGGGCAGTGCTGGGTAGAAGTGGGCACTGGAGGCAGTGGCCAGGAAGGCCTGGGCCAGGGGTAAAAATCGACCCACACGACTGGACTTGTCATAGGGAACAGTGAGGACTGAAAGGGAGGCTTGATGGGTGGCAAGTAGGGACAAGTGAGTGTCCAAAGCCGTAATAGTCGGGCTGTAGGCACTCTCCAGCTTCACTACTTTCTCGTCCAGCGCGGAGTTCAGCGTCTTGACCAAGTCCTTTACCGCTGATTTCAGCCGCTCTCTGATTTCCTTGTGTCTGCTCTCCACCTGCCTTCTCTGGCCTTCATATTTCCCAATTTTGCAATCCAGCGCCTTCTTCATGTCTCCCAGTGTCCCTTGAATTCGCCCACACTTCGCCTGCACCCTGCCAGCCGCCCCCTCCCAGTCACATATATCATGCTCGTGATGCAAGTTACTGAATTCGCTGCAGACCAAACAGCACGCAGATCGACAGGTAAAGCAGTACAGCGGGGTCTCTTGGTGGTGTCTGGGACACAGAGGCAGTAGAGAGAGAGGGATAAGTCGATGGTGGCGAGTGGAGAGGGACTGGAGGTGGGCTTTGGAGCATAGAGAGCAGAAGGAGACTCTGCAGGCTAAGCACTCTGTGACTGCTTCTTTCTGTTCTTCGCTGCAGCCGGCGCAGGTCTGGCTGGGCAGATCTCCTGGAGCCGGAGACCCTGGAGTGGGACTGATGGGAGCTTCCGAATCTGAATCGCTCATTTTGAAATCAATTCATCCCGCTTTTCGTATTGAGATCCAGACAGCGAAGCATACAACTAGCAGTGATATGGAGCAGCAAAGCACTAAAAGGCAGACCAAGGTGACCACCACTATGAAGTTCCAGCTACAGCCCCTTGCAGCACAGACAGGCAGGCGAGTGAAAAGCATAGAAACTGCCCCGACCGACACTATTTCCCTATTCCAACAGCAGCGAATCGCCCTTTCCACGCATTACATATACATCTCTTGTCTCAAAGCCTGGTGGGAGGTCCTACAGCCTTGCAATTCCTCAGAAGATCTCGACTCTGAGGAGGGCGCGAAGGGGTATTTGAGCCAAGAGCAGTACCTCGACCTTAGTGTGAGGCTGCAGAAGTCACTGCTATTCGACTTCGAGTACGAAAGTGCCTGTGAAAAGGCCCAAAGCGACTGGCAGTTGGATTCAAATGCCTTCGACCTGCCAGATAGTGAGGACACAGGGGCGAAGCTGGGGTTTGCAGGGCTGTCTGAGTTCCTGCTGGACCTGGTGCAAGAGCTAAGTCCCTCCCCTGACCCTGTTCCCACGCTCTACGTGCTCAATGCGGTGATGCTGAATGTGAGAGTTACGCAGATTTCTTCAGGCAGCTTCCTGCGCTCCTCTCTATTTAAAGACGTGCGAGATATCCAAATTCTGCCCAAGGTCTTCTTCGAGTCACTGCAGCTGTCCCCTCCTGACTCCCCCAGCCTCGACTTCGCCTACTGGTTCCGGTCCAATTTCTCCGATCTCAAAGGTCTAATTGCCTCTATTACTGCTCGTCTCCAGGCCTTATACCCCTCCGATGTGCGAGTTGCGGACATATGGTCTGACCCGGTGGAGTCGCTGTATGGGCGAATGGTGCTGGAGTCGATTGCTAGGATGGACAGAGCTTTGGTAAGGGTGGAGAGAGTGGGGGATAAGGTGGTGGACAGTGTTTTTGAGCGCAGTGCGGAAAGGTCGGTGAGGGCAATGGGCAGGACGAGGACGGAACGGTGGGAAAAGGTGGTAAGGAAGCCGAAAGTGCCGGTTCTGGTAAGCAAAGAAGGAAGAAAGAAGCCAGAAGTGCAGTTGGAAGAAACGCCTATGCTGGAGCCGCGCATATACCCCAACAGGATCGAATTCCGCAGAGTTATAAAACTGCCGATTCTCGGCCAGTCCTACGACCACCCTTCCGTGATCTCTCCAATTGCCCAGTCCCCTGCCAGTCCCCCCTATGTCCCTCCCCTGCCTCTCCCACCTCCCCCCAACAACATCCGCCCTGTCACTCGAGAGTCCAACTCCCAGACTCACAGCCAGCAAGACTTCGAAGAAAGACCAATAACTGCTCCAGACCAGGACCTGACTATCAGCAAACAGGTCCTTTTGCAGAAATCGCCCTACAAAAGCGCCCCCGACTCTCCGGGGGATAAAGCGCGCAGGGAGGAAACTCTGTCCACTGGGAGGAATAACCTCTCCTCTGGGTCTGCCAGGCCGTACCATAAGGACGATATCAAGTATGCTGGCCTGCCTAGAGACTGTCGCAAAGGTAGATTTATCCCCTCGCCTATGGCAGAGCCTATAGACATGAGAGGACGCATAAACCGCAAAAGCCAGCACGAAATTTCCCTAGAGCGTGAACTGCAGTCTAATGTCACTATCCAGGAAAGCCTGGAGAAGGCTGCTCAGGAGCGCTTCCGCCACACCTCTCTGCCTCTCGACCAAATGCGCCGTACAGTGAGGCCTCCGGCTGAGGCTGGAAACGGGGAAAACAAGGAAGACTTGCGCAAAATGAGTTCAGGACCGAACTCCCAGGCCGGCAGTATGGTCGAAAAGAGTTCTCTGCCAGAAGTAGAGCCCGGCATCAAGGTATCAGGCCGGTCTTTAAGTCCCTCCAAAGCAGCAATAGAGCACTCCTCGCCCTTGCCTTCCCACACCAGTCGTATTTCCACCCCACACCCTCAATTCCCACAGCCAAACCCTGCCCAGCGAGTCGCTGTGTACGATTTCAAACCCTACGCCCACCTCCTGCGTCCTGACAACATGCCTGAAAAGATGGAGTACGAGGACCCGATGGAGTTCCTGTATGCACTAAATGTACTGAAGTTCAAGTACAACAAGGCACATGAAAGTGAGTTCCTGAGAGCTACGGAGAGAGAGAATGTCTATGAAAGTCGCAGAGATGAGTTGGGAGGGGCGATAGAGCAGCAGGACTGGGAGGCCTTTATACAGCGAATTGAGCGCTTGGCAAGGGTGAGGGCCAGGCGGAGGCGGCTGAGGAGAGCTAGGAGGAAAAGACTGGGAGTGAGTAGGAAGCGGAGAGAGGTGCAGTCACTCAAGCCGGATGTGAGGAGGGACAAGTTGTGGCAGGCTGTCTTTCTCACAGGGAAAATGACACCTAGGCCTCCTCCAGGCCAGCCAGTCCACAGACCTGCTCGCTACGGAAAGCAGCTCTAGCCTATAAATGAGTCTCAGACATAAGAGCACCGTGTCCGCGGAGTTGCCCGACTACCTGCTTGTCAAGCAAGAACTCACCAAGGTCTCCCCTGTGCCTTTGCTCAGTTCCAAAGGACGGAAAGCGATACTCAGTCAAGTCAGTTGCGAGGCTCCCAGTGCCTTTCTCCTACCCTTTGTGCAGCCTTCCTCGCCACTGGTACGCCAGCAGTTCTTTCAATACTCAGAGCTGCAGGCACAGTCTAGGACCAGTCGACACAACGACCATCACAGAGTGTTCACCTATACTGACTATGTCAATCTAGGCCCTGTAGAGGACTATAGTTCGCTGCCACTGGGGAAAGGAGTGGACATCGAGAAAGGCACTGACGCAGGCAGAAGACGGAAACTGCCCTTTTACAAGCTCCACGAGGTCGCAGCGAGGCGCAAAGACTTCCATCTGCACTTAGGTCTATTCACCCATACAGCCAACCAACCCGTCATCGGAAGAGCTGATACAGGCCTCAGACGAAGCCTAGGCGCTACTGTAAGGACCAATAGAACTGAGAGAACTGTGGAGTCTCTTGCAAGAGAGAAGGGCAGGGAAGCACTCAACTTGACCATTGCCACCAGCAGGCCGGAAACTTTCGACCGGAGAGCACTGAAGCAAGTCCTGAGAGGCAGATGGAGGGGAATGAGAGCGAAAAGCACAGGAGGGGACAGAGACTTCGACCCAATCCAAGCCATCAACCACTTCGATCAGCAGCGTGCGCAAGACTCAGCCCCCCACCCAGTCACCAGAAAGACCCTTGGCTCTATCTACTAGTCCGCTAGACACAGTTACTGTCGCTTCTTAGGCAGACTGGTGAGGAACTTGAGTGTGATGTCAATGTTGGTGGAGTTCTTCGCACTGACGCTGTAGCATGCGACTTGACGGCCCACAATGGCTTGCAAGTTGAGCTGGGTAATGAGTTCCTCTTCATTCAATGCGCCTTCTAAGTCGTTTTTATTGCCCAGAACCAGTAAGGGAATCCCCGCTAGAGAAGGCCAGGCGATCAGTTGATGTAACTGCGCTCTGGCGACTTCCAAGTTGCCGTAGTCTGCGGAGTCCACGATGTATATGATGCAGTCCACGTTTCTGCAGTACTTCTCCCAGGAGTCTCGGAAGCGAGGTTGGCCGCCCAGGTCCCACAGCTTGATCTGAACTGCGCCTTTCCGCACTTGTCGGAAGTTGAATCCAATGGTGGGGATTGTGTCTTCGTCGAATTGGGAAGTTGCAAGGACGTTGACGAAGGTGGACTTCCCTGCGTTTTGCAGGCCGATTACACTGAGTTCCAGCTCTTGGGACCAAAACAGTGACCTCAGCCAAGAGGTAAACCGCGCCCACAAGCCCATTTTCGGTACTATAAGAATACTCTCTATCCACCTAGTCTATTCTTAGCCCTCCATAGGCTTCAAATCCGACGCTATCTCAAACCTGCAGCCAGTGGCTTCCTTCACATCACTCAGCCGTACGTCCTTCGACATCTCCACCAGTGTCATCGTGTTCTCTCTCGTGAAGTCAAAGACGCCCTAAGTGCCAAGTACCATTTCCGTGATCAGCATGTCAATGCAGCGGCGGCCTGTGAGAGGCAGATTGCAGTCATTGAGGATTTTCTTCTCATTCTTATGCTTATGTAGCATGGTTATGATCGTGCGGGTTTTCTCCCCAGCCACGATGTCCATAGAGGCGCCTATTCCTGCGGAGAACTTCCCTGGTATAATCCAATTGGCCAAGTCGCCTCTCTGCGAGACCTGAAACGCACCTGTGATAATGAGGTCCAAGTGTCCAGCTCTCACCATGTCCATCGCCTCATTGCTGGAAAAGCAGCAAGCGCCTGGCACCAGAGTGGTGCTTTCTCTGCCACTGTTCACTACATCCGGGTCCTCACTGCCTGCTTGCGGGTACTTGCCGACGCCCAGAGCACCGCTGTTGGAGTGAACCATGATGTTGAGGTTTGGGTCGAAGTGGTGGGCAACTAGGCCTGGGATGCCTACACCCAGGTGGACTGTCATGCCCTCCTTCACTTCCTTGGCTGCTCGCTTCGCTATCCTCAGCTTTTCCTCCATGTGTTTCCTGCCCTTCATATTCAGCTTATCAGAGGACCCCACACTTGCAGGCTTTTCGATCGGCTTTTCATAGACCTCGCCCTTGACTATTCTGTGCACGTAGACTGCCGGGATGTGGATTTCATCCGGGTCCAGTTGTCCTGCGGGCACTAAGTGTTCAACTTCCGCAATAGTGACTCGGGCACACTGCGCCATCATGACGTTGAAGTTGGCGGCAGTTCTTCTGAATACCAAGTTCCCCATAGTGTCTCCTTTCCACGCTTTGATGAGGGAATAGTCAGTCGTAATGGCTTCTTCTAGCAAGTTGTCTCTTCCCATAAAGCGGCGCTTTTCCTTGCCGTGCGAGTAGATCTCCACTCCTTTGCCGCCCTGAGTGTACTTAATAGGGAAGTGGCCTTCTTCGATGATAGTGTCGACTCCGGTTGTGGTGTAGAAAGCAGGGATTCCTGCCCCTCCAGCGTATAGACGAGCAGCCAGAGAGCCTTCCGGCACAAGTTCCAGCTCCATTTCCCCATTGTGGTACTGCTTGTCGAAGGACAGGTTCGTCCCTGCGTGACTTGTGATGAGCCTTCTGATCTGCCTGTCCATGAGGAGCAAGTCCAGCCCCCACCCTGCCAGTCCTGTAGTGGCTGTATACACTGTCAGGTCATACGTCCCTAGCATGTCCACTGCTTTTAGCAGATTCTCTGGAATGCCGCAAGAGCCGTAGCCACCTATCGCAATTCGAGAGCCATTCCTGATGTCTTCGACTGCGTCGATCGAGCTTTCGAAGATCTTCACCGAGAAGGGACGTCGCAGCAAGCGCCTGAAGCCGAGCATACTGCTATTATGGACACCAATGGAGTCAGAGACTTGTGAGAATTAGATCAATTGCAAGTGTTACCCCTAATAGCAGTAGGACTAAGAAGCGCAGTCCAGAGAACTGCAGCCAATTAGTGGAGTTAGTCTAGTTCTGCGGGAAAACCCTCTGAGCCTGGTCGTAAGAGAAGGTCTGCACGGTGTTGTCGTCTCGGTCTTGCAGGACGAATAAGGAGTTCTGTCCCTGTGACGGACCGTTGCGGGTCTGCTGGTAACTCCTCAGGTTCCTATATGTGAAGCTTTGAGTCTTGCCGTCATCTGAGTCTTCCACGACATATGAGTCTGAGAGGGCAGAGGGAGAGTCCTGCTGCAAGAAGGAAAGGCCGGGAGAGTTGGGCAGGACGAGTGCACTGGCTAGCAGTCCTATGAGCACCAGATGTACCACACGCATATTCGTTTTTGTATTGCTTTCGGACATAAGGACTCTGGCGGGAGTTGAAGTCCGGAGAGTACATATCGATGCAGGACATATTTAGACGTAGAAAGAGGACTTTAACTGCTTATTCAGACGCACAACGAGCCAAAAAAGCACTCTATTTGGATGCTTCGAAGAAGTTGAAGCGAACCATAATGCATATGCATGTAAACACCGAATCCACTCGAATCCAACACATGTGACTTCCATGGTGTAATTCCATTCACGTATTTCAGTGCATGAACATGGAAAATGGCAGGGTGGGAAGAGTACCAGGGGAGTAGGTATATAGGCCACAGGGCGCTTTGCTCGAGCAAATCAGGCCAGGTCGTGACTGCTGTGGATAAAGTGACTGGAGAGAAGGTCATTATGAAGAGAGTCGCAGGACTGTCCAAGCAGGTCCTTAGGGAAGTGAAGTTGGCGAGACTATTAAATCACGAGAATATCCTCGTGCCGGAGGCCTTTTACCTACAAGGTCCCACTCTCCTGAAAGTCTACCCTCACATGGACTCCGACCTAAGCCACGTTATCCACAGAGTAAACGACCAGCAGTGCCAATTCTTCCTCTACCAACTCCTCCGTGGACTCAAGTACTTGCACGGCTGTGGACTGGCGCATAGAAGCATCTCTCCTGCACACTTGCTCATCAACTCGAACTGCGAGTTGAAAGTGGGACACTTGGAAACGGCTACACATCTCTATAGAGCGCAGGCCCCCTTGCGTCTGCCGGAGACTCAGAGAGACCGCTGGTACTTGAGTCCGGAGAGGTTACTTGGGAAGAGTGGAAGTCGGGAGGATGACATGTGGGCAGTGGGGTGTGTCCTAGGGGAAATGCTGGCGGGAAGAGTGCTGTTTGAAGGGGAAACTGCAGGGGAGCAGCTGAGGGAAATAGTGAGTGTGGTGGAGGGGCCAGGAGAGTGCGATTTGGAGTTCTTCGAGAGCGTTTTCACAGTAGAAGCGCTCAAACATCTCAGTAAAGTGGAACTCAATCGCTTCTCCCTGTTGTTCTGCGAAGTTAACCCTTTAGCTCGATCTCTCCTTTCCTCTCTACTGGCTTTCAACCCATCTGACCGCTTTTCAGTGGCTGAGGCCTTGGAGCATGAGTACCTCTCTGACTTCCACGACTCGGAAGACGAACCCACAGGAGAGGGACTGCAGCCTGAGCTTTGGGAAGGACTCGGGGATGTGAGGAAAGAGATAGAGGAAGAGAAGAGGCTGTGGCCAGGGAAATGGCCGGAGGTGGTACGTCTTAACAGTAATTAAGCACTTGCTTATACTTCTATGCAATCAGAACAACTTAAGCCAATGTTGGAAAATCTATATCGATATATAATGAAACCGCTCATAAGACTTTACACTCTACACAAAAAACCCTCATTTTAGTCCAATTTCCCTGCACTGATCATCAATTCAGGAAGGCGGGTTTAGTCAAATGTGTAGGATTTACATTTATCACAAAGGCTAATTCTGCCTGAGTGCAGTTATCTGGAGGCATTGCCAATGCTTGTTCTCAAGTAGTTCATACAGATGAGTACTTAGATTTATCTATTATGCTGGCGCGTGGCCGCACCACGGAGCCCAGAGACACTCGCTTTCCCCTGCTAAACCGGCCGAGTGCTGAGCCCATCAGCGAAGTCGAAGAACTAGAAGCAGAAGAGGAGGAAAAGCGTGGTCTGAAGTATGAGAAGGTGAGAGAAAGCCACCTGCCTCCCGCTGTTTCGCACCGAACGGAAGGGAAGTGGCTGCACTTCCGTCCCTACTGCTACCCACTGCAAGTCGCCCCTTCCCAAGCCCCTGACCTGGGCTTTGCCTTCCGTCTGGGCTCAGAGGTCAAACTGATCCGGACCACTCTCGAAGACAATGGCTTCAAAGAAGCAGGGAAGCGAGGAGACTGGACTGTGCTTTGGGGTAGTGGCATGTTCCGCAGTCAAGTGTATGAGTTCCTGAGTAGACATCAGAAGGTCAACCACTTCCCGAAGAGTCACGAAATTACCAAGAAAGACTGTCTCTTCAAAAACCTTTGGCGGATGCGGACTCTGCATGGAGCCAAGCACTTCGGCTTCGTACCCACTACATTCCTAGTGCCACAGGACTCGCAGGACCTCAGCAAAGCTATGGACGAGAACCCGACTGCCTTGTGGATAGTCAAGCCCAGTGCGAGTTCACAGGGCAAAGGCATTTTCTTGACGAACTCAATGGCAAACATCCCCGCAGGAGTGAGTCTAGTGGCTTGCCGCTACATAGACGACCCCATGCTAATAGACGGGCATAAGTTTGACCTGCGCATATACGTAGCTGTCACCAGTATGAATCCACTGCGAGTGTACATTTATAAGGAAGGACTAGTGCGGTTCGCTACAGAGCGATACACCAAGGCAGACCTGGACAATCCCTTCATTCACCTTACGAACTACTCAGTCAACAAGAAGAACCCGAAGTTCAAAGCCAGTGCAGCGGGGGACTCAGGCAGCAAGTGGACACTGTCAGCCCTCCGCCAGTACTTCGAGGCGCACGATATGGACTATAACTTGCTGTGGGCGCAGATCAAAGACATCGCAGTAAAGACTGTGATTTCCATCGAAAGCCTAGTGAACGCAGCCATCGAAATGCACGTCCCTCACAGAAGCAATTGCTTTGAGTTGTTCGGCTTCGACGTGTTACTGGACAGCAGTCTGCAGCCCTGGCTTCTCGAGGTCAACTTGTCCCCTTCCCTCAGCTGCGACACTGCACTCGACCTTCGAGTGAAGACTCAGCTGATTGCGGATCTGTTCACTTTGGTGGGAGTGAGAGCCACGCAAGAGCCCACTAGGAGAGCCAGGTCCAATAGTCAGCGCAAACGGCCTTGGAATTCCTCGGTTATGACCGTAGAGCCTCAGAGTGAAGATCTAAGCAGAGAGGAACAGGCTGTGGTCAAGGAGACTGAGGAGGAGTACCAGCGCTCAGAGGGCTTCGAACGGCTTTTCCCTGCTGCTGACTCTGCAGGCTATAGGCAGTTTTTCGAAGCGGAAAGACCCTTTAACACTCTGCTATTGGCGCTGATCGGAGCGCTAGGCAGGTCCAAGAAGGCAGCTGCAAGCGTCGCAAGGCGAGTGCAGGGAGACGAGCTGAGACGCAAACTGCCTCCACGTCCCCCTGACAAGAAGGGAGCGAAGTGGGCCGGAGAGTTGTGAAGTCGTAGTAGGCAGACATACCTAGCTCTCAGACTTGCGAAACAGCTGCCACTTGCGCAGGAGAGTGCAGCTCTTTTGGATGAGTTGGGGAATCTCATCTGTAAATAGCTCGGCCAAAGCTGAATGTCGGGGGAAGAGCTGCAGGTTCAGTGGAAAAGCTTGAGGATGAGCTGAAAAGGCTGCGCATGAAGTGGGTGGAGAGTGCGGGGATTTCGAAGAATGCGGAGAACGAGAAGAGGCCGGGAAGACCCGATAGCAGTGCAGGGAGCCAGAGTATAAAAGTAGGAGTGGCAGTGAGAGCCAACTGAGAGGTCTACAACTATTTTGAACATGGAAACAAGGCGAAAGAAGCGCATGCGCAAGTCAGGATCGGGACAGGCCTCGGACTCCTCCGACAGTCCGCCACCCGCACCTCCGCAGCCAGCGCCCAGAGGCACAGGCCGCGTGCCTGACAGGTAAGATGCATATCTGGACTTCGCAAACGCTGTAGACGTCAGAGTCCACCTGCAGCTGCAAAGCGGCCCAGACGCGAAGAAAGTGAAGTGCACACTGACGACTCCCTGATGCATGCCTACGACTTCTTCCCCGACACGCCCTTTATGCGTAGAGCCCACACAGGGCGCAGCCAGCCCTCTGCCCAGCACCAAGCGCAGTTGGCAGCCCTGCGCAGTCGAGACCCCAGTCAGTTACTACAGGCGCTCAGTGACTTGCACCAGCAACTCGTTCTAACTCAGGACGAAGCCTTCGCATCTTTCCCGGTAGAGGCGTATCTCACTGAACTCGTGATGATACTGAGTGAAAGTACGGACCCGGAAACTGGTGTGTTGGCGGTGAAGAGCATTGGACAGGTGCTGGACGCTCTACCAAGTGCAGCGCATCTAGTGGCTGTCTGCGGAGGGGTGAGTGCTCTGTGTGGCAAGCTGGTCAACCTCGAGTACATCGACATAGCGGAAGCTGCGATCAAGTGTCTGGACAAGTTGGCTCGAGAACAAGCTGCGGAAATACTGAGAGAAGGAGCCTTGCAGCCTTTGCTCGGCCTGGTCGAACTGCTCGACAGCTCCACCCAGAAACAGGCCTTTGCAGTGGCTTGCAGCATTGCTCGAACCGTCAACAGCTCAGAAGCCTTCAAGCAGTGGGTGACTCCCGCCCTTCCCAGTCTGTCCAGCTGTCTACTTTTCCACGGACAGGAGCAACTCAGTCTCAATGAAATGGCGGTGGACTGCTACCTCTCCCTGCTGCTCAGTCTAGAGCGCATGGACCCCGCTCAAAGCAACGCATGTCTGGAAATGATGAACTCCTCGGAACTACTGGGACTGCTGTTACGCCTAGGCAAGGCCTCGAGCAAGCTGGTGAGTGGAGTGCTGAGACTGCTGAGAGCGCTGTGCAAACTCTCACTGGAGTGCTTGAGACAGCTGCTCGCCCTTGATGCACTCAAGTTCGTGGCTGGGTGTCTGGACGAGGAAGAGCCAGTGCTGCAAGATGCCTTGAGTCTCACAGCTGCACTGCTCCCCACTGACCCGGAGTCTCAAGACATATACCAGAGCCGGCCTGAGTACCTGCGAGAACTGGGCGCTGCTGTACTGCCAAAGGTGCTCCGTGCCTACGATAGCGCTGCTAGTCGAGCGCTGCGGAGAGTCTGTCTGGATATCGTGGATAGACTGCTGGCGCGCAGTTCCCCTCAACTCGTTCGCAGCTTCATGACTCCCCGCGAGGTCGCCCGCTTCCTGAGAGAACTGCTGGAGTCCAAGGAAGTCTCAGCCGTGAAGACTGCTCTCAAGCTTACCTGTGAAATGGCGGAAAAGCTACCAGAGGAAATGGGCGTGTGGCTGGCTCGCGAAGGAGTAGTGGCGAAAGCAGCCCAACTCAGCAGAGAAGACACACTGACAGAGCTGTTCGAAGGAGAGCGCAGGACTAGCAGAGGCCGTGGCTACCGGCCCGGACTCGAAGCGCACTCTATGGAGCAACTCATTTCTCAAATCCGCCAGCGTGCACAGCGAAGCCGCAGTGTAATGCAGGAGCCTGTCCGCGGCAGAGACCAAGAGTCCAAGGCAGACTTCCAGCGGCTTCTTTCTCGGGTAGCGACACGAGCGCCTGGACCTGAGGCTGGGGCTGCTATGGCGAGACTGCTGACACTCACTGAGAGACTAGCGGCAGGTGAGGAAGGCGAACTGCCTCATCAGCTCCTAACTGCAATTGGAGCTGAGGACACCACTGCACATGAACTCTGTCAGTCTCAGGTGCTGGAGGCTCTCTGGACTTGGCTCGCTGGAGGAATGGCTGACCCGAGTGTACCCTCAGATGAAGAACTGGCGAGCAGTCAAAAGCATCTTTTCGCCTTTCTCAACTGCTTACTAAAGGAAGGATCTGACGGAGAGCTGCAAATGGCCACTTTAGTCCGGAAGTTGGTCTCCGCCCTACGCCTTTCTCACCATTTCCCTATCGTCCTGCACGAGGCTGGGCAGTTCGGCGGACCTGGGATCCGTGTGCTGAGTCAGCGCGGCCTCATTAGCCTGGCTTTCGATCCTCAGCTAAGCATTTGCCTTGACCCTTCCGAACAAGCTGAAAAGACTGAATTGTTCGCTCACCTCCCCGGCCTCACACTCACCTTGGAGCTCTTCCAGACCTTTGACTCTGTCAGAGACGCTTTGTCCAAAATTAAAAACTCTGATGACTTGCATCGATTCGCTATGAACTTTCAACGCTCTTTTGCGGAAATCCGAGCCAGGTACAGCAGACCGCAGAGAAGCTTTTCAGAGGACCTGCTGAGGCAATTCCACGAAAGTGCGGACCCCACTGAAATGCTGGAAAGACTGAGAAGGATAGAGGAGATGGAAGAGGACAGTGACCCGCAGGAAGAAGAAGAGGACCCAGAGATAGTGCGGCCTGTGGAAAGAAAGGATAGCTCCCTGGGAGTCGCACTAATGGCCAAACTCTTCCTCAACGGCTTGGAAATCCCCAAAGGCGCCACCCTCTTCGAAATGAGCAGCCGGGCGAACATAGACTTCACTGAAGGCGCGAGCATCAGATTTGCCTTCTTTCCCCGCGAAGTAGAGTTGCCCCAGGCCTCCCACTACCTGCGGGACAGCAAAGCTTTGCTCCGCAGTCTGCTCACTGAGAGCCTGGAAATCGGACTTCCTGCGGAAACAGGAGCCGCAGCCCCTCTTCGACTATTGAAACTGCTCAATTCCTGTAATCGCCATATGCTCTCGGTGATGTCGCCTGGGTCGCTACTGTTCCCGCTGTGTCGCTCGGTGGCTATTCACGCTGTGGTGCCTCCTCAGACCTTCTACTGCCCGAAACTGACTGCTTTGCTGACGAGACAATTGCAGGATGTGGCTGCCATGGCTGGGGGAGTCGCTGCTGACTGGGTGAAGGAACTGCCTAGAGAAAGTGCCTTTCTGTTTCCCTTCCCACTGAGGTCTCAGCTGCTGAGAAGTTGGGCGCTGGGTCCACTGAAGTCACTGACCTACTTCGCTCAGAAGCTCAAGAACACGCCGGAAGGCTTCCAAGTGCGTGTGCAGAGACAAAAGGTGTGTGTTGCCAGAGACCAGCTCCTTGACTCCGCCATGCGAGTGATGCGAGACCGGAGTTTGCTGCAGAGCGGAGTGCTGGAGTTCGACTTCCTCAGTGAGCAAGGCACAGGCAAAGGGCCGACGCTGGAGTTCTACGCATTGGTGTCGAAGGCAGTGAGACAGCTTCCGATCTGGAGAGATACCGGGGAACAGTGTGGGGTATTCCCTCGGCCAGGGGTGCAAGCAGGGGAGCTGTTTGAGTTCACGGGGAGATTTGTGGCAAAGGCACTACTGGATGACAGACTGCTGGACTTGCCGCTATCGCCTGTCTTTTGGAAGTTGGTGTTTCGCTTGCCCTTGGTGCTCACTGATGTTGCAGGCGTGGACCGTCAGTTAGGTGAGACTCTGCTAGAACTCCAAGCAGTACTGAACCGAGCGAACAGCAGAGAGCAAGATGTGAGTCTCCACGGAGTAAGCGTAGAGGCACTAGGGCTCACCTTCGTCCTTCCAGGCTACGAACTCGAGCTCAAGCCAGGCGGCAGCAGCATCACTGTGACGCTGGAGTCACTAGCTGAGTACCTAGGACTAGTGGCGAGTGCGACTTTACTGCAGACACAAGCAAGTGAGGCGTTCAGACGGGGACTGGAGACGTTAGTGCCGGTGGAGCGTTTGCGCATGTTCGCAGCGGAAGAGTTGGAAAGTTTGCTGTGTGGAGAGCAGGAGGAGGACTGGACGTATGAAACGCTCAGTGCGGCGGTGGTAGCTGCGCATGGGTACACAAAGAACTCCCCAGTGTTTGAGCAAGTGCTGAGGGCTGTCGCTGCACTCAATTCCGATCAACGCAAACTGTTCCTGCAGTTCGTTACAGGCACTCCACGACTTCCGTTGGGCGGATTTACAGGGCTAAGTCCTCCTTTAACAGTTGTGAAGAAGGACCCAGACCTACCCGGAGCCAGTCCTGACGCCTACCTGCCTTCTGTGATGACCTGCCAGAACTACTTGAAGATGCCCGCCTACTCGTCTTTCGCAGTGCTGCAGCAACAACTACTGTATGCCTGCACGGAGGGACACGAGTCCTTCCATCTCACTTAGGGCTAATGGCTGCCCAGTAGACTTTCTCAAATGCCTCATATCACATGATGCTTGGGCTGTTTCCCCTTTCAACCCATCGGGCTAATTATCGAATTGTCGAGTGTAGTCGACCAATTTGACACTTAGTTAGTCAGTCTGCCACAGACACTGCAAAAGTTGGTACTTTCTGAGTGACTTCTGCCTTCTTACCCACGGAAAGGGCCTACTCCACCCTCAACTCCCTGAATTAAAAGCAGATAATGAAAAGAAGCCAGTCAGCGCACAGACGAAGCGGCTACTGGAATGACCGCCGCGACCCTTCCCCCGTGCACTGTCCCTACTTCTACGACAGTCATGGACGGATTCAAAAGAGCGGTAACTCGGAAGTGCTGATACGAGTGAAATACTCACTGGTTCCGCCCGCTACTCCCAGTCCTTACATCCCTGGCATGATACCTGTGTCCCAGCCTGTCAAAAGACCACCCTCCAGACCCATGAGGAGGCCTACTGTCGCTCGCACCAGATTCCCTGTGTACGGCCTTCAGCGTGAAGTGTTCGTGATGGAGAATGGGGTGGAAGTGGCTGAGTGTCAACGCTTCCCAGGCTTCCGCTACCTTCTCATCGACGGCCCTTTGGCTAACCTGTCCTTTTGGAAGGCCTGCCGCGCCCACCTCACACCTCGCAGCTACCGCTATATTTTCCTCTCAGACGGGGCTTTGCTCCGCAGTCCGGAAGAAATCCCCACTACAGCGAAGCTAGTCTTCGTGAGTGACTCTCTGCCTTTCAAAGGAGTGCGCTTTCGACCTGATTACGACCCCAACTGGTCCCTCAACACCACCTTCGCCTCTGCCTGTACTCCGCTTCGCATGCGACATTCGCTCCTAGTCACCAGCTGCAGCACCAGCCCTCTGCGCTCTTACTCTGTCAAAGACCTGCTCGCTGCTCAAAAGCACTGAGACTAACTCAGCACAGTTCCCTTGGCACTGCGCTCCTAGCTCAGAGCCTGGTAGTGGCTGATATAAATGGAAGAGGCCTTGGAGGAGACCATCTCGCGCCAGTTGGACACTATGCAGCACAGCAACTTGCAGGCTGTGTGGTTAGCAGCTTACGACATTCTGGTGAAACTGTTGGCGAATATCGTGGGCAGCCCAGAAGACCCTCGGTTTCGCTCAGTAAAGAAGACCAATAAGACCATCCAAACCAAGCTACTGCCTTGCACTGGGATTATTGAGCTCTTCGCACTGCTGGGCTTTACACCCTTGGAGGACAGTCTTGTGTTCCTCGGCGATAACACGGACAATTTGGAACTGACACTGGCTATGATTGAAGGCAGAGTGGAAGACCTGCAGGCCCAGAGAGCAGTGCAAAGACCGCCTGAAGAGGCCAAAGCAGCTCCCGCCAAGACAGACTACAGCAAGTTGAGTGCAGACAAGAAGCGACTGATGGAGCAGTTTGAATTGGACCGGAGAGAAACCGCCCTGAGACAGGCACCAGCACAAGGATCCAAGGGCAACCAGCTGAACTTCGGAGGCGGCAAGAAGAGTTGCTTCAAAGACATTGGAGTGGACGTGAACAAGAAGGGCGGCTGACGTTAGACCTGTGCAAGGAGATGCGGCTGCAAGTGACGTTTTGCCCCCAAACTTCGGGGCAAAGCCGAGCAGTTGCTAATAGATGGCCTTCTTGATGACCAGTGACCCTCACACAGCCATTCCTCTGGACCTCAGCCGGTCCGACAGCTACGGGGAAATCATCTCCTCCCTTGACAAGCTAGAAACGCTATTCGACGAAGTGACAACAGCAGTGGCCTACAGAGTGCAGAGCTATCAACAGCGGCTTCGCGACATCGAAAGCAGAGTCGACAACTCTGCTACGACTGTGAGGAAGATGGAAGGAGCTGGCAGAGGCTTCCACGTCCTCTCTCGACCCACTTTTCCCAGAGTTTCCAGGGACAATGGGGCGCTGTTCCCGCGGAGACATGTGGGCCAGCGCTCCCCTGTCAAGGCGCATGTGGAGTGGCAGCAGTCGTACTCTGGGTCAGGGTCGGAGAGGGATGTGAGGATTGCTGCGGATTTGCTGTCCTTCTTGAATGTGCCAGCGCCCAGCGTGCTTGACAAGACTCAGAATCACATGTATGAAGAACTCGGCGAAATGCCGCACTCCCTGATGTATGCCAGCTCCATCCTCGTGTTCCACTCCAAAGCTAACCCCTATCACCCAGAAGTAACCGAGGCGCACGCCGAAGTGGTGATGCAGCAACAGGCTCAATTACAAAAGCTGGCTCCCCAGCCGCCAACCCTTCTCTACGGCGAAGAAGCCTGGAGACTCGCCCACTTCAGACCTCCTGCGCAAGACTTTAAATTCCAGCCTTCGCCATCAGCGGCCAACGGCATGCACCTGCCAAACACCCTGGCACTACCCAATATTGCGGTGGAAGGCAGCTTCCCTGAGGTGATCAAAAGCGAATGGGACCTTAGCGTAGTCCCGTCTGTGGTCAAAGCCAAGCGAACAGACCCTCAGCGCACCCAGCCTGTAGACGAACACGGCTACGACGACAGTCGTCCCCTGCCCAAACTGCCAGAAATCCTTCCCAAACCCTTGGAAACCCGAGTGGACTCCCTAGATCTCTCCGATTTCAGCGAACTGCCAGACATCCACTCCGACCCGAGAAGCGTGAGAAGAGACCTGCCGCTGCATATTGAGGACCCTGCAGATCGACTGCGTGGGCAGATTTCTCTCCGCTTCAGCTCGAACCTGCAGCCGCTGGCTCGCAAGGACGACTCCATGTCTGTATGGACGGAAAATAGCGCTAGCTAGGGCTGTAATGGACCAGTTGGCTCGTTTCAACTCTGCCATTGCGGAGCTGTTTCCACGAGGGTTGAAGATTGCGATGGAGCAGTTGCCACTGGCGCAGTACAATTTCGTGCTGTGGGGGGTTGCTTTGGTCACAGGAATTTGCCTGTTTGTCGGGGCGCTGAAATACCATCCCAGAGAAATAGCGCCTTTTCGCACTAGGGCTGGAAGAAAGAAGTCCCCAGCACCTGGGGGAACTGCAGCGGAGCGCTCCAGTCCCTCTGACATCCAAGAAACTCCCCTCGACAAATCTGAACTTAGAGCTGATTCCAGGACGGCGGAGCGCACTGCAGGTCATAGTGACTGGGTGGAAGTGAAGCAGCGGAGACCGAAGAAAGAACGTTCTTAGAAAAAATGTCCAGTTTGCTGGTCAATAAGAGTGCCTTCGTAGGTAGCTCTGCGGACAATATCGCAGACTCCTATGAGTTCGGCACAAAACTGGGCGACGGCAGTTTCGGCACAGTTCTGCGAGCCAAGAATCGAGCCACTGGAGCTCTCCGTGCTGTCAAGCTGATTCCCAGAGGCAAGGTCCGCAACCTCCAGCGCCTGGAATCGGAAATAAACTTGATGAAAAACACTGACCACCCTCACATCATCAAGCTATTCGAGGTCTACCACGACAAAATCAACATCTACCTAGTGATGGAGCTGTGCACTGGAGGGGAACTGTTCGACTTTATCGTGAGCAAGCGGCATCTGAACGAAGAGGAAGCGAGACTCATAATTGTGCAACTACTGCGAGCGGTGAGTTACCTGCACATGCACGAGATCTGCCACAGGGACTTGAAGCCTGAAAACCTCCTCTTTGTGGAGCCCAACTCCATCAACTCACTCAAACTTATCGACTTCGGTATGTCGAAAATGATGGGAAGCCGGGGGGAGGCGATGACTACGAAGGTCGGCACTCCCTACTACATTGCTCCTGAAGTGCTGACAGGCAACTATGGCATGCAGTGTGATTTGTGGAGTGTGGGAGTCATACTCTACGCTTTGCTGTGTGGCTACCCGCCCTTTGATGGCAAGTCAGACACCATCGTTCTCGCCAAGGTTAAGCGGGGCAATTACAACTTCAACGGAGCAGAGTGGAGTGGTGTCTCTGCTGAAGCTAAAGACCTTATCAGCAAGCTGCTTGTTATGCAGCCTGAAAATCGTCTAACAGCTGAGCAAGCCTTGACTCACCCTTGGGTCGCAACTACCCAGCCAGAAGTGGAGCTGAGTCTCAACCTGGACTCACTGCAGCGGTTTAAATCTGCTCGGAAGCTGCAGAGAAGTGTGCTTTTGTGCATCGCCTCGATGTGTTCGGAAAGAGAAATCGCGGACTTGAAGGCGAAATTTGAGAGACTAGACGTGAACGGAGATGGGATGCTGACGTTTGCAGAGTTGCAGCAAGGACTTGCAGGGACTAGTGCAACAGAACTGCAGGAACTGTGGCAAAGCATTGATGTGGACCAAAGCGGTGCTATCGACTACTCTGAGTTCCTGGCTGCCACTATGGACCACTCCATCTTCCTGCAGGAAGAGAAGCTGTGGGCTGCCTTCACCACCTTCGATAAAGACGGCAGTGGGAAAATCTCGGCTGAGGAGCTGAAGGCAGTGCTGGGGCAGGGCGCAGTGGAAGAGCCAGAGCCGGGCTTCTGGGAGGAGATGGTGCGCGAGGCTGACAAGGACGGAGACGGCGAAATCGACTTCAGTGAGTTCATCGACCTGGTGGATGACCGGAAGATGGGACGGGCCATGTCCAGACTGGGATCCCAAGTTAGGGAAGAATAACATGGAGGCAGCGCCCCAAGACTGTCCTGGACTCAACACTGCTGACTCAGGCAAAGCCGCGGCCTGCCAGGGCTGTCCCAACCAGACTCTCTGTGCTGCTGGCCAGCCCTTGCCTCAAAGCTCCACAGCTACTGAAGTCGCACTCAAGCTTGCTCAGGTCCAACACGTTATCTTGGTGCTTTCAGGCAAGGGAGGAGTCGGCAAAAGCACAATCGCTGCCCAACTCGCCTTCGCCCTTTCCCGAGATGAATCAGCCAACATAGGTCTGCTGGACATCGACATCTGCGGTCCCAGCCAAGTCCAAATGATGGGCGTCAATGGACAAGAAGTGCACTCCTCTGCTAGCGGCTGGTCCCCTGTTTACAGCGAAGCAAGGCCCAACTTAGGAGTGATGAGCATTGGCTTCATGCTGGGCAGCAAGAACGACGCTGTGATCTGGCGCGGTCCTCGCAAGAATGGCCTGATCAAGCAGTTCCTGACTGATGTGGACTGGGGCAATCTCAACTACTTAGTGATCGACTGTCCTCCAGGCACCTCTGATGAGCACCTTTCCATAGTGGAGTATCTAGGCCAGGCCAACCTGATGGGAGCGCTGATCGTCACAACTCCCCAGGAAGTCGCATTGCTGGATGTGAGGAAGGAAATATCCTTCTGTCGGAAAACTGGAGTGAAAGTACTCGGGATTGTGGAGAATATGAGCTACTTCATGTGTCCTCATTGCCAATGCCAAAGTACGATTTTCCCTGCGTCTACAGGAGGTGCAGCAGGTCTAAAGGCGGAAATGGGAGTTGACCTAGTGGCCAGAATCCCACTGGATCCACAAGTAGCGCAAGCCAGTGAGGCCGGAGTCCCAGTGCAAGCGCCTTACTACGACTCTCTAGCCGCTTTCATTCGCACAGAGGCCACTAGGTCACAGGACTAATCTCTCTTATCCGGTCTCGTCTCCGCAGGACTCGATTAGCCTGCATGGACAGCGAGATTTCCCACTCCTTCAAAGCTCCGTTACTGTCCCTATTGCGAGTCTTCCCTTTCAACAGAGACCTGTCCACATACTTCCATAGCAAGCGTCTAGGCCGTTCTCTCGGCTTCACAGGACTTCGCTTCGACCTAGAATCGCGGGTATCTAGAGGCGACGGGGACCTCTGGAGGCGAGAAGCAGGCCTGCTAAACCGCTCCGGACATATCTGCGCGAGCAAAGGCTTGAGGTTGTCTGAGTGCTTGCCCAAGTCCAGAGTACTGAACTCTCTGCCTTCTAGTCGCTCGGATATGCGGTCCGCTGACCTGTGTCGCTTGATGCTTGGCTTCATCATTTTGTCCAAGTCTTGGCGGAAGTGGGCTACAGGCTTCAACTCCCGCAGCAGAGTGCTCAGGCTGGCGTTAGTGAACAGCCGGTCGAATGACCGCTTTGCGGGACTGCGTCGACTTTGGGGTCGCTGTTCCTTGGTCTTCATTGACACCCTCTGCAGACATTCATTTGGGTTGAAGAAAGCTGTAGGATCTGTCGGGGCAGCCACAGACTCCTGGCGTAGAAGACTGGCCTTGCGGTAGACGTCGTTAGAGAAGGACTGGAGCCGCACCCAGTCACTGCTCTGCGGCATTTGGCGTTTGCGAAGCATTGTTATGGCCTAAGTTTGTTGGAGATGAGTGTCAGGAAAGTCTCATCAGAAAGGTGAGCAGCCCAGGCCGGCGTGGGCAAGGCAAGGGACTGCATCGCTTCCTTGATTCTCTTGACCTGGTCGCCGGAGAGCTGCTGGGCAGTCGCTGGCTTCTGCTCCTGTGGTGGCTCGACCTCAGCACTCTGCAAGTCTCCCCAGTCCTGCTCTTCCTCACTCCCACTGTCGCAGACTTCGTACCCCGGCTCAGGGACTTCCTCTTCTTCTTCCTGTGGGATAGTGGCGGCCAGTGTAGCTTCGTAGTCCTTTTGAAGGCCTGTGAGTTGGGAGTCGGCTAGTCCTTCGTAGTCCCCTATTTCCGCCATTCCTGCCAAGGCCTTCTCTATTGCCTCCACTGGGTCTTCCTCCATTTACCCAGAGCTGCTAAAAGGCTTTCGAGTGATTGAGGCGGAGAAACGTCAGTAAAGGCTCAAACCGCCAATGAGGGGAATGTTAATGTATTAGCTGATAGTTGGCACTATTGCCTCTAAATATTACCATTTACTTGTAATAGGCAGACGCGACTCCTACTTAATCCTGAGCAGCTGGTGAAATGTGTCTGCATCCACCCTCACTTTCCCGATTTCCCTCATCTTCCGCTTCCCTTCCTTCTGTCGCTCCAACAGTTTGCGCTTGCGACTCTGGTCCCCTCCATAACACTTCGCTGTTACGTCTTTCCGCAACGCCTTCATTGTACTGCGGGCAATGATTTTCCCTTGGAAAGTAGCTTGAATCGCTACTTCAAAGAGCTGCTGCGGCAGAATCTCCTTCAGCCTATCAACCATGTTCTTGCCCTTGCTCGCCGCCTTCTCCCTATGCACCAAACTACTGAGTGCATCCACCATCTTCCCATTCAACAGTATGGTAAATAGTCCCACATCCGCCTCAAAGTACCCCACTAGTTCATAATCCAACGTAGCCATCCCTCTCGTAAGCGACTTCAAACTGTCGAAGAAGCCCATGATGATTTCCGCCAAAGGCAGTCTGAACTTGAGCAAAGCTCGCTGTGTGTCGAGCACTACGTGATCTGCCTGGGAGCCTCTGCATTCGAGGCAGAAGTTCACTATGTCGCCTGTGTACTCGGAGGGAGTCACTATTGTGGCTTCGACGACTGGCTCTCGGTAGGACTTGATGTGGAAGCGGTCGGGAAGCAGGTTGGCGTTGTCCACGGTTTGGATTTGTCCGGTCTTTAGCTCGATTTCGTAGGTGACGCTGGGAGCGGTGATGATGATAGGCTGCTGGTACTCCATGTCCAGTCTTTGGCGGAAGATATCCATGTGCAGGAGGCCGAGGAAGCCGCAGCGGAAGCCACTGCCCAGCGCCTCGGAGTTGTGCTTGGATATCATCACACTCCGGTCCTGCAGCAGGTAGCGGTCCAGCGCTACCTGCAATTCCCCGAAGTTATCAGGGTCTTCAGGGTAGGCTCCCGCGAAGACCATACACTTCGGAGGCTTAAAGCCCGGGAAGGGCTCTGTCACCTTGCTGTTTGCCACCACAAACGTATCGCCAATCAGCGCCTCCGCCGTCTTCTTCATACTCAGCAGGAAATACCCTACTTGTCCAGCGGAAATGTGAGGCTGGGGCTTGAGTTCCAGTCCTGGCAGGCCTAGTTCCTGCACGGTGTAGGTCAGGCCTGTTCCGAGAGACCTGAGAAACTCGCCTTTGCGCACAATTCCGTCCTTTACACTGATCAAACACACCACTCCTCTGTGAGAGTGATACCAAGAGTCGAACAGAAACCCGCGGAAATCGGCTTTAGGGTCGCCTTCAGGCGGAGGAACAGTAGCTATCACGTCATCCAGCAGAGAAGAGACGCCCAGGCCAGAAAGTGCGGAAATACGGTGCTTGATCGTGAGGTCGAAGTGAGTTTTGACCTGGTCCTCCACCACTTGCACCTCCGCAGCCGGGTGGTCCACTTTGTTGAGTGCAGGGATAATAGTGAGTCCCGCCTCAAAGGCCTGATAGAAGTTGGAAAAGGTCTGCGCCTGCACTCCTGCAGTGGCGTCCACTAGTAGAATACACCCCTGACAGGCTCTGAGACTCCTCGAAACCTCATACGAGAAGTCCACATGTCCCGGCGTATCGATCAAATTGAGCAGTTTGCCCTGATGTCGCATAGCCACAGTCTGCGCTCTGATAGTGATTCCGCGCTCCTGCTCAATTTTTAGTGTGTCCAGGACTTGCGCATGGGAGACTTTCTTGACTGTCTGCGTTAGCTCTAGGAACCGGTCCGCCAGTGTGGATTTCCCGTGGTCAATGTGAGCCACGATGCAGAAATTCCGGATATCGCGCAGTTCAGAGAAGAGTCGCCCGGCTCTTCTGAGCATTCCCCGTTTATTAAGCTAGCAATGAGCACGGACAGACCATGGCTGCGGCCCTGTCCCTCAGCCAGAGTGATGTGGGACAGTGCGCTGCCGGTTGCGAAGCCAGTAAGTGGCAGGAAAGGCAGGGCTTCGAGGCCGCAGACAGGCATGCCAAGGCAGCACTATGCTTCGCAGAGAGACTTGGTGCAGGCGGAGTCGGAGGGGAAACTGTACTACAGCACTAAGTACTTGGGAATCACAGGGGGAGAAATCGGCATTTTGACTGTCAGACGGCCGATTCCTGTTTCCGCTAGACCATCAGTCCGCCTTACACGAGACCAATCCGCCAAGAACATCTCCGACTCAGAACAAATGCAGACAGCCCACCCGCCTGTCCCCAGTCCCAACCCACCCTTAGTCCCAGACCCCCAGCGATATGATGAATTTCTTGTCACCAATTACCTGCGCCCCAGACCTCTCACTCCCAATATGACTGGGCGAAGTCCCTCGAAGCCTGAGTCTTCCTTCCGTATGCAGCACTTCCCCTCTCCTTCTGTGGCTTCTCTGCGCTTTCTCACTATTGAGAAGCGGCCGGTGAGGCCGAAAAGCTGCGTGCAGCTGCCCAAGCAGTCCTCATATGGCCTGGAAACTCCCATTGTCCAGCGTAGTTCAGCCTATTCCAGCCACCCTGAGGCGTATATTCAGTATCTGCTCCTGAAGAAGAAGATGAGGCAGGTTAATATACACTAGTATGGGCTGCGCCTATGGGCGAGACCACGTCAGTGAGGAGGAAGCCACCATCCAGCGGGGGGAGGACAGTCTGCCTCTCTCCAAACAGCCCATAGAAAAGGTGCTGGCTGCCTTCGAAGCAGCAGGCAGTGGGACTTTTTTCGCAATGCCCGAGTACACACGGCTGAAGAGGGAACTGGGTCTGTCCAAACTGACAGCCCTGCAGAACGAACTATTCCAGCAGTTCCAAAGAGCAGAGGGCTACGACCGGCGCCAACTGCTCCTACTAGCGCTCCTGCTCTGTCAGGGCAGCACCGAGTCCAGAGCCAAGGCTTTGTTCACTTTGTATGGAGACGCTACAGGACTCAGACTTACAGAGGCACAGCGAATGGTGGAGGATATGGTCACAATCGCTGTCAGTCGGACTACTATTTTAGTGGACACGACAGAGACTTTAAAGACCTACTTGCAGCGTTTGGATGACAGGCGTGCCCAGGCCTGTGTCGACATCCTCCAAGTCTGCACTGCGCAGAGAGACCTCACCTCGGAAGCAGAGTTCCTCACTGCCTTCGAGCAGGTCGAAGTCAGTCAGCTGCTCACTTGCAAGGGCATTCGAACTTTCGTGAGCGGCAAAGCGCAAACTAAACAGCGCTAAACTAGTCTTATCGTTACATGGAAGGTGCAGAGCAGCTCAGTGCACTGGTGCACTGTGTGCCCTTCCTTGCAGCTCTGCCCCCAGCACTGCTCTCAGAAGGCTTGAAGCTACTGCAGATACGCAGGTATGAAAGGAACTCTCGCCTGTCCGACCCGGTGGAAGTGGCCTTTGGAGTGGTTCTTTCAGGGACTTTGTCAGCTGTAACAACTGGCAAAGCAGGGCTGGAAACAGGGTCAGAGTCCCCAGCCAGGCCTAAAGGAGGAAAGAAGCCGTTTACACAGACCTACACAGAAGGGCGCAGACTGATAGCCGGGGACAGCTTTGGAGAGACTGGCTGGGAAGCCTCTTATTTCCACTGTGTGGAACTATGCACACTAGCCACCCTGTCCAGTTCAGAACTAGGCACTATTCAGCAAGCCTGGGCCCAACACCAGACCCTGGAAAAGGTGGCTTTCTTCAGGTCTTTACCTATGTTCGCGGGCTGGTCGAAGTCCCTATTAGCCAAACTCTGCATATATGTCAAGGAAAAGCGCTTCACAAGGAACCAACTCATATACAGAGAAGGTGACCCTGCCGCCGAAGTCTTTTTTCTCGTCTCAGGGGAAGTTTTAGTCACAGCGAAGCTCGAACTTCCTTCAAACGAGCCGATTTCCCGGTCTCTCAGTCCTCGCAAAGGACGCACTCCGGCTTTGCAAGGCAAAGTGTGTGTGAAGCAGTCCAGAGAACTGTTTGGGGACGAAGAAGGCGCGGTGCGGCCTACGTCCTGTGTGTGTGCTTCGAACACAGCCCTGTGCTACGTGATGCCCAGACTGGACTTCGAGAAAAGGGTGATGCATCCCAGTACATTGCACTTCCTAAGTGCCAAGAGAGAGGCTTTGGACGCTTGGCAGCGCGGGAGGTTACTATCTCTAAGGAACGCTGAAACACTCAAAACGCAGGTGATTCCCCCTGAGAGCGACCCTCCTGTGCTGCAGTCCTCAGACCTGCCCTCACCCCCAGCTCCTCTCCGTCCTCCTGACACCAAGCCTACGCCTCCTTCTCATCCCTCCCTCTTCCTCACCTGCCAGGGAGCCTCTGACCCACTGCAGGAGCCTTTCGCGCTCTCCCCAGAGTTGGAACTTAAGGGCGCAGCAGAGACTTTGCGGGCTTTGCCCGAGCTTCCAGCGACTGCCATGTACAGGAAGTCCATGTCGCCACGCAACTTCTACGCAACTCCCAGAGCCGCAGTCCTAGCGAAGTACCGAAATCGAGACTTGATCCTCAGAGACTACCTAAGCGACAGCACCAGTCCCGTCCTCCGACCTTTCAGTCCCTCTCAAACGATGTCCATCGTCTTGCCTAAGGTCTTGCGACGCAGCCGCCACCATATGTTCCGTCTGACTCTCCCCAAATGACGCAGGAACTAGCTCTAATAGTTGCCACTGTACAGTGCTTTCCTAGGTCGCCATATATGTCAAGCTTCTGGGCAGACCTCAAGCAGCGCGGCGTCGACTACCGCACTCGCTTCCTTCTGATGCACAACGTACTGCAGAAAATTAAGGAGAACAACATCATCATCCCCACTACCGCAGAAGTGACTAATATCAAAAAACTAATCTTCCAAGGCAGTGTCGTTGCTACGGTTCTAACCTGTCTGGGGATTTGGAGAGTAAAGAAACTGACCAGCAAGGTGTTCGTGCTAGGATTGGGGTTCACGAGCATTACTATGGGAATCAAGCCCTACTATGTCGGGGAAATCATGGACACATTGGCGGAGACACAGACTGAAGCGGGGCAGCTTATACGAGCCACGTTCCTGTTCAAGATGCCCAAACACCCCAACAAAGAGCACTACGAGAAGTTGTCAGAGGACTACAGAGCCTTCACAGCGCAGAAGAGAAAAGAACTTAGTCAGGAAGCAGCTAGTTAACAGTCGACACTGGCTTTATTAGGTGCTTACCAAGTCTACTCACAGCAGCCAGGACTTGGAAGGCAGCGGAGACGTCCTGCCGCCTAGTGAGAGGGACAGGGGCGAGGCACTGGTTTCTGCAGGGCTGCTGGTCTCTGCACTTTCAAAGATCGCTTGTTTCCTGGCTTTGCTTGTCGTCTGACCTCCGGTGCTCAGGCGACTTTCGAGTGTTTGCAGGCGCTGCACGAGAGCTTTTTGCTTGGTGCGCAGTGAGGACTGGACGTCTGTGACGAAGGAAGAGACGCTTTGCCGCTGAACAGCCTTGTGAGTGATGGCTTGAGCTTGCAGCCGGGATAAAGATTCAGTCTGCCGGTCGAGTTGAGCCTTTAGTAGTCGATTGGATTGGGCTAATTTGAGGACGGAGCCTGAGCAAAAGGTGTCTGTTTTGGCACGTAGGGACTCCAGCTTCGTGCAAATGGCCTTTAGACAGTGCTGCAAAGCAGCTTCCTGCGTGTGAATCAGCACTCCTACAGCGGACAGCAAGGCTCTGCGACTCGTCACCTTCGTCCCAGCCCGCAGCACAAGGTCCTGAAGTCTGGCTTCCACTGACTTCAAGCGATTCACAATTGCTCGATATACATTTATAGCAGCGCTCTCTAGGCCTGGCTGTAGCGCTTTCAGCTGCGGCCAGAGTTCCTCAGTTATTCGCACATTCTCACTCTCCAAGTCAGCATATAGACTTTCCGTTATTTGCAACTCTGCCTCGAGTTGTCGACACAACTTGTCTTTCGCTTCTACATTGGTTAATCGCTGTGTGAGCATTGTGGACAAATGAGTGACCTGGGCGTCTTTCTCGTTGTTGTCTTGGCGCAAATACTCCACTAGATCATCAGCGGCAGCTCGAGCCAGCCTGCTTTCTTGCAGCTGCTGCACTAGTGCAGACCTTTCCTGCACAAGTGCGACAGCTCCGAGTTCCGCTGCCTCCAACGCCTGCAGCAAGTCTGAAGCCTGTTCATCTTGCGCCTTCAGGGCTTGCTGCAAGTGAGCCAGCGCCATAGGCACGGCTTGGCAGCGCTCCACTCCCACTAGTTCGCACACAACTGCCACTTGCTGCTTCGTGGCTTCTGCTTCGCTTAATAGCGTTCCCGCCATTTCCGCTTGTCGCTTATAAGTGTCTGCCTCGATGTGAAGCTGGCTGATTTCCTCCAGTCGGTCTGCGAGTTCTGTGCTGACTTGTTCATATTTGGTATTTAGCTTTTTCAGCTGTTCCGACAGGCTGGCTATGCGCTGGTCCCTGCCTCCCTCCCTATAGCGCTCTAGCAGCTCCGTGCAGTGTTGTTCCGACAGCCTAAGTCGCGACTCCAAGGCCTGCCTGGCTTTCAGCTCCTCCTCCAGTGTCTTTCCAAGTCGCTGACTCTGTTCTTCCGCCTGTCCAAGGCTTTCCTGTGTGTCTTTCAGAGCCTGCAATGCTTCCGACAACAGACTGTTTTCCCTCTTGAGTTCCGCCATATGTTCCTGCTCCAACGCTCTTTGGGAAGTGAGCTGCTGCAGACTGGCTTGGGAGGAGGCGAGGGCTTGGGTCAGCGCTTCGGCCTCAGCGCGGCTTTCACTCAGTGCGGATTCCAGGTCATGCATGAGGGAGGAAAGACGCTCTTTCTCCTCTTCTAAGGTCTGAAGCCGTCTTTTTGGCTCCTTTAAAGCGACGTTTTGTTTGGTTAATGGGAGTGATGATCTGAGTTGGCGCTGACTGTCCCCTCTCAACGAATAGCTGCTTTGCGAGGAATCCGTATCTGATAGCGGCAGCTCGCCCTCAGCTTCCCCCTCTCTACTCCTCTTCTCCTTACTGACACTGAAGAAGGCAGAGTAGAGGCGCTGCACCAGGGTCATGAAGACCTCCCAGACCTGTCCCTCTACGCCGCCTTCCCTCCTTCGTAGCAGCGCCATCACCCGGTTCTGCGCCTCTGCTATCAGTCTCGATAAATGCTGAAAGTCATTAGGACGGATTTCCGCCTTTCCTCTATCTCCCCTAACCTGCACCGCAATTGCCTCATCCTCAACAGCTAGGGTGTAGGCAATCAAGCGCTCCCATTGTTCGATCTCCGTCTCCAAGTCTGCTAGGGCTGTGCGCTGAGTGTCCAGTGCAGTTTCTGAGAGGTGGGACGAGGAGTGAAGGGAGCTGGAGTGGGCGAAGCTGATGGCCTGCTGCAGGACTGTGGTGAAGCGAGTGTGCAGGGAGAGCAGAGCGGAGTGGGGCGAGAACTTGGACATTTCAAATGGAGTTAGACTGCTAGAGGCAATAGCCTTTCTAGACGACTGCTTTGGAAGTCATTTGGGTGTAGGGTAGGGCTGGAAGGAGGCGGAACTTGCGAGAAGAAAGAGTGAAAAGCGCCAAACACTCCCTGTGCCAGTAGTAAAACCACACTTCTCCGTGGTGTATGAGCGGCTGGGTGTGACTCCACACGTAGTTGTCACTGTCGATGGAAGCTGAATGCACCAGGGAGCAGTCTGGCAGTGCGTAAGTATACACAGTTTTGAGTGTAAATATTATGAGTTCTTGGTTTGTGACGACTGTCACGCTATCCGCCACTCCCCCTAGACTGATAGGCAGCAGTCTATATCTCTCTGTATTGACATTAAAGGCCTCCGCACCAGTAGCCGGCACTCCCCCAACCAGGTAAACCTCACAGCCCTGCAGACAAGGAGTAGTGGAGCACCTGGCTTCCAGCATCTCCGGCAGTTCCCTCCACTTCCCAGCAGCCAGCTCATACTTCACAGCTGTCTTCAACATATTTCTGTAGTCACTGCCTCCGAAGATATACACTGAGCCGTGGTAGTACAGGCCACAGGGGTAGCAACGACGGGTTGGCAGGTCTGCTAGTGACTGTGTAGTCAGGGTAAGTGGGTATAGGCGATAGGTGCAGCGTAGGCCGTAGTCGAAGAAACTGGAGCTGGAATGGTCACCGCCACACGCGAAGATGCTACTGTCAGGCAGTCGAATCAGGAAGCTGGCCTTAGTAAGGACGGTGCTGCCAGCCAATGTCTCTCTAATCGGCAGGTTCCGGAAAGGGATAGGAAAGCGATACAGGTTGGGGCCGGCTACGTAGTGCAGGCAGGGAGCTGTGTACAGAGCTCGATAGAGCCGCTTTGGACTTCCAGCAACAGTCCTCACTTCATCAGTTATCAGTCCTTCACTCTGCCGCTCCACCAACTCCAGCCACACTTCCTCCGCTTCCGTCACTTTGCGCCACAGTCGGCTGGTACGAGCCGTCCCCAGCAAGTCCCACGCAGACAAGTACTTAGCAGCTTCAATCCAGGGACGCAGAGACTCCATTCCCATTGCACTAGTTACTTGGGACTAAGTCTGCACGTAGACTTTCGTCCGCTGAAAGACAGTCAGTGACTTCTCCAAGTCGGCGAGCCGCCTCTCCAAGTCAATTCGTCGCTTGACGATGGAGGGAGTGGTGGAGGCCAGCGGGACCTTGTTGATAGCGGTAACGGTCTGTCTCTGTTCCTCCAGCAGCCTAGCATATGCAGCCGCCTGTTCCTCTTTGGACAGCAGCCGCACTCCGGCAGGACACAGCGTCTCCTCCTCTTCCCTCTTCTTGCGGATAGTGTCTGAGGACAGATGACTGGACGCAGGCAAAGCAGCGGGGGACCAAGGAGCCGTCGACTCCTTCTCCACTACCACTCGCACAGGCGTTTCCACTGCAGTAGTGATTTCCTGCTTTGCAGGGAGCAGTACTGGCTTGGTAAAGGACTGCATAGGCTGGACTGAGAGAGTGCGGACTGGCGGTCTGACTTCTTCCTTTTCCTTGAAGACCATAGCGCCAATGCTGCGGAATCGAGAGAGTTTGAAAGGGAGGTGCGCAGGCAGGCTTTCAGCCGCCTTTTGCAGTTTCAGGTCGGATTGGAGCTTCAAAAGTCGGGTGTGGTTGCGTTTGCTGTAGTCCTGGGAGGGCTTCCGCACTGATAGCATCTGGGCGATGTGGTCCTCTTGCGCTCTTCTCCGTCCTGCTTTCATTAATTAGCCTGCGACTACCAAGTGGGAGAGATTTGCTTACTTTCAGCTGTGTTCTATAGGGAGACAAGGGAAGTACACGCTTTAGTGCATCAAGCAGCGCTTTACTTCGGTATTGAATTGGTGAGAAATGGGATTAGGCCTAGAACTACGCACAAACTGTGCACAGGCACCCAGCAGCTTTTCCCAATTACCAGGACATGTATATCTCAAAGCATTCCAGTCAAAGCCCGGTAAATAGCAGCTAATCCACTCAACTGTTCCTGTATTGTCCATCTCATATGTTCCTTTCCAAAGAGCTTTCAAGTGGGTATTGCCTTCGCCTCCAGTCTCTTCGCCTCCCTCACTGGTGCGAAGCTCTCAGGGCGGGGCTGGAGGGCCGGGCGAGCGCTGGTAATCGAATAAATGGCTGGAGTCGTTTGGCTGTCGCTGCTGCTATGCGTGTCCAGCTACTGGATATACAGCCCCTACGATCTGGAGCAGTTCCGGAACACAGAGGTGCAGCCGCTCAACGCAGGCGAGAGAGCTGTGTACACCTTCAGTCTGCGCTATCACCAGCTGACTCAGACTTCAATCCTCACAGTGGAGTTCCCAAGGCTCAGCTACGCTCCGAGTGCTCTAGCGGCTGTGACCTGCGTGCTGAACGCCCAACCAGCAGCTTGCAAGTCTGTGGACTCGAAGGTGTTGGTTTCAGTCCCGGCAGGGAAGTATGAGGTTTTGGACTTCACGCTGGCGATTGCAGGAGTGCTCAACCCTGCGGTGTACCCCAAAGGCACGGGCATCTTTAGGGCGTGGACGGGCCAAGCAGAACAAGCACTCCCGGATTCAGCGAACTACGCAATGGAGGCCGTGGGGTTGATGCCTGCTGCTGCACTGGCCTTTTGCTATGATGCACTGCACGTGCAGACCACTGAAGTGCAGGAAAAGACGGCACTTAGCTTCACCCTCACCCAACTTGTGGACATCCCAGCGGGCTCTCTCATTCAAATCACCTTCCCGGCGGAATTCACGCTGCAGCAGGGAGCGCTTCCCTGCAACATCTGGGGCCAACAGGTAGACTGCACGGCGCAGGGACAGGTAGTCGAGGCCCTCGGCACTCCCTTCGACATTTCCCAAGAAAACGCTGCCACCAACTACCTCAATGTGACCATTTGGGGAGTGACGAACCCGGCTTACGCCCTGCCTGCCAAGGCTTTATCCTTCACTGTAAAGGTGTGGGACTCCCGACACCGCTACATCTACGGCCAGTGCTCAGCTCTCTCTGGCAACATCACTGCAGGAGCAGTCACCATTTACGAGGCTAAATACGCACTAGACGTTGTTCAGCCGGTATATGGAGGGTGGAGCGTCGTGGATATCACCTTTGCTGCGAAGCACTCTGTCCCTGCCAATGGTTATCTGTACGTACGCCTCAATAACCCTGTGTATAACGAGTGGTATGACTCTACTCCCTCTACAGATATAGGCGCGGCTCCCAGCTCTACCATCGACTACTGCTGTGTGAAGCTCGGACTTAGCAAATGCCAGGCGAACTGCCGCCGTATGAGGACTGACTTTGAGCAATATCACTATGAGTTGCTGATAGACGGAGCCACTGTGGACCTGAAGGCGGAGAACATCACACTGCGAGTAATGATGGAACTGTGGTACGAGCCTGTAGTGGGGGAAATCCAGATCAGGACCAAGGACCATAGAGTGGTGGATAGCACTTTCCTCACTCCGGATTTAGCGATTCCCCAGGTCAGTGCGAGCGCCTACAGCTCAGATTCCTTCATCAACCGCGCCAACAACTACCTTTCCTTCGATGGAGTCACTCCTGAGTCCGGCTCTGAGTACTCCAAGTTCAAGTTCGCGTTCACGAGTACTACTCTGCTGAAGACTAATGCGAGAATTACGGCGACGCTCAATACTGCGCCCAGTTACTTCCGGGTGACTGGACCTCCGGAGGCCTGCACTGGCACTTTCGTCTCCTTATCTACCAGCGACCCCAACATGTGCGGTATTGTCAATGGCAACCAGCTCTTCCTTTCCTTCCCCTCCAACATGATCGCAGGGGCCAACAGCGTGACCTGGAGCTTCGGCACCTTCTACAGACTGCTCACTCCCCTAATGGCCACAGGACAGTGCATTTTCCATATAGTGCACATTGAGATGTCAGATGAAAGCGGCAATGTGGTGTACCAGACTAACTACCCGCTGTTTTTATATACCAAATTCGTGCTAGATCCGTATCGAGTGGTGGCGCCGTGGAATGCGGATTTGGTAGCAAGCGGAAATGGAAGATTGACGCAGTGGAGACTGAAATTCAAGCCGACTATAGCAGTGCCGTACAGCCAAGGCACAGGCACCAGCAAGATCCGCTTCACATGTGACTCCTTCGTCACGGGAATTCAGGATGTCAGAGGTAATGCTGTGGCTCTGGGGTCGAAAGTGCAGAGTTTCGCCTATCTCGGGTACACCGACACAGCTCAGGTCAGTATTGTGCTGGACAAAGGCAGTGTTAACCACGCAGACGGGAGAAAGCCAAATAGTGGATTCGGGTTTACAGTGACAACTCCGGAAATACTGAAGACGGAAACGTGCTATGAACTTAGTGTGCTGGCAGGCGGACCTACGGTTACAGATGGATTTGAAAGGACGATTCAGTGCGCTGCAGAGTACTCGTATACCATTGGATGTGAGGACTATAAGGTGGAAACACACAGCAGCGTCGATACTACGACATTTGCAAATAAAAATTCGCTGTCGTACAGAACTGCTAGTTCTGGTACTAACACCTGGACTGATCTTTCAGTGTACCTGCAAAGCTCTACGGCCGTATCTGCCCTCACCAACATCACTCTCAAAGGCTCTGTGGATGGAGCGGATCAGGACAACCCTGCGTGGATGAGTTGCTGGCTGCCCAGTTCTTGGCGCTTCACTGCTAATTCGACCATGCTACTGGATGGGTATATTCTTGGCAATGTTACAGTGGTAAATGACTGGGCGACCGTCATATCCGGCCGTACCTGGGGAGACGCAACTCTGAATACCGGAGACTTCGCATACATCACACTGACAAACGTGCTGACTCCAGCCTGTGCAGCAGACGGAGGGACGAAAGACCCAATAGCCTGCTACTACGGCACCTACTCCCGACCCTCCAAAGGCTATGGACTGATCAACGGCTTGGCAGTGAACCAACTGCACAGAGTGCTGAATGTAGCCCTCAGTCCGGAGTGGGGCACCCAGGGCCAAACCGACGCAGCCTACAACGTGTCCTTCGCCCTGGACTATAGCGTCCAATCCGGGGCCCAAATCCTCATTCGCATTAGCAGTCACCTCGGCGACTCTGGACTGTACTTCACTGCTCAAGGCATGTGCACTGTCAATGTCCCTGCTACTTGCACCTATACTGCACATGTGTTTAACATCACGCTGCGAGATAACACTGCAGCGGGGGACACTCTCATTGTAGGCTTTTCAGGCCTGCACAACCCTATTGTGTCCACTGCAGCTGCAGCCTGCGATGTCGTGGTTGTGGCTAGTATAAAAGTAGTGGACCACTGCGTCAACTCCTACTCTGGACAGGCTCTGAACATGCCGCAGTTCTGTCTCCTGCAGCCAGAGAAGCCTGCGGACCTGCAAATCACCGCAATTGACCTGTGGCCGGCCTACCCTGAGTTGATGCCCTCGGAAGTGGAAGTCAGTTTCATGGTCAGTCCTGCATTGCGGCCGGGCACTAGGCTCAATTTGACGTTTCCGACTGGGTCGATTGCGTTTTCGTCCTGTGCGCTGTTTAACGACGGATCTGCTCAGTGCCAACAAGTCGCCCCGAACATGATCGAAATTCAGACGACCAAGGCCGTTTTCGATGATGTTCTCTTCTTGCAACACCTGACCACCAGCTCCTCCTTCTCTTCCCAGCCCTTTTCACTCACTGCAACCTACGCTGGCAACGTAATCACCAGCTACAAGTACTATCGTCCAGTCCAGGCCACCACCTTCACCCCTCACTATTTCTCCGCCTTGGCTGCCAAACCCATTGGAGCAGTGCAGTCTCCTATCTCCAGTGACTTCAGAGTAAAGGTGTGGCCCACTAGAACTGAGGGAGAAATCGTCCAACTGACCTTTACTTTCACTCCACGAGTAGCGCTCACGTCCGCACATTTTATTATCCTAGAGCTGCCGAGTGTGTACGGAGCTTCACTTCCGACTTCTGAGCAAACCGGGATTGTTATACCCTGTGAGTCTCTCTCTTTAGAGACCATCAGACTTTGTCGTATCCACATGCGGCAAGTGTTTGTCAATGTAGGGACTGGCAAAGTGTACCCACCCTACACTGAGCACGTGGTAACCATTCGGAACCTGCGCAATCCTCCAGCCACTGGAGCGTCCTCAGGACCTTTCCAGCTCTTTATCCTAAACCGAGCCACTTCCGAATTGTTGGACTATGACCAGTTTTCCCCACTGGGCGAGTACTTCTTCCAAGGCCAGCCCCAAGCCCTCATTTTCAACCCTGTGGCTTTGTCTTCCTCTCAGGGTCGCTTGATATCTCCCGAGCGCTCTATGAACTTCACAATATCCTCGTCCAACCTATACGTGGGCCATACTGCCAACTACACCTTCGAGTTCTCAGCGAATCACGCATTCAACTTCAGTGTTGTGGGCAGTGCGTCCTGCGTAGGCGTGCAGTTCCCGAGGGACTACGAACTCAACAACTTCGTGCAAGCGCTGTTGCCGCTGCCGGAAATGGTTGTGCCTGAGAGAAGGTCTGACTTCGACAGAGACCTGCTGCCTTTGTCGTGCTTGCTGACTGTGTGGGGGAATGCGAGCTACTGGGCGACTTGCCACTACTACGAGAACCATGTTTTCCTGTTCAGTCCGCCTAAGGGTCTACTTCAACTCGAGATCCGCAGTATGAGAAACCCTGCAGTTGCTGGGCAAACTAGCGCCTTCGTGCTCAAAATATATGAGAACTTCTATAACGACTACTCAGTAAAGCTGCATGACGCAGGCGGACAGGACACCAACATCACTTTCCAAACTTACCCAAGTCTCAGCGACTACACACTCACCTTCTCTGCTGACAGTCCAGCCGGCAACCCACATGTCAGCAACAAAGAGGAAATCGTAGCGCTGGCAAAGCAAGTCACTATGAACCCTGGCACGCAGCTACCATGTGCACTCAAGACTTATTCCGGCCTGCCTAACTTCGCTGAATTACTCACTTTCCGTCCAATAGTCCTGGGGTCGAACTTGCAGCCCACTAGCCAAGTCACCCTCAATGCTGACACCTGGGTTTGGCAGTACGCCGACTTCACACTGGATTTCGACATAGTGGTCAGTACCAACGTCTTAGCCGACACTTACACTGTCTATTGGCTCATGCAGGAGGACTTCTGGTCTAGCACTATAATGCTTTTGTCGCCTACCTTTCTACCCAAAGCTAGGTCGAACTATAACATCTCAATTGATTACGTACCTCCTGCTCCGCTCCGAATCCAAGTAAGCAAAGATTCTCCTGCAACCATAGCAGTAGTGGGGGAAGTCGGGACTTTGGCTCCTGGCTCAGTACGCGGACACGTCCAATTGGCCGCTTCAGTCGCTCCCTCAACTCCTCTAACAGTCTCCTTCACTCCCAGTACTGCAGGAGTCACCGTGTCCCCTGCTTCTTTGGTCCTAGTGGCTGGCCAGACCACCGCTCAAATCGCTATATCAGTCGCTGCCTCTGAAACTCTGAACAGTGCTTCGGTCCGAATTGACCTTTCCGGCGCTTCTGCGGACTTCTTCACTGCGACTGCCTTTTCATTCGCTATAAAGCAGGTGCGAGATGGGGACTACTCCGCCAGTGTGACATTGGTGGAAAAGCACAAAACCTGGGTGAATTTGGCAGTTTCCAGTGCGGTGCAGGGGGTGTTGCGTTGGGCTGCGGCCGTGGAAGGCACACCTGCGCCCTTGCCAGTGGAAATCATGACTGGCACCCAGTCCTTCAGCACTACGTCCTCCTACACTACTCACTTGTCAGAAATGGCCTATGGACAGACTGCAATAATGGTGCAAACCCAGCTGAAAGTGGGCAATCTCAGAGCTGAGACCAAATATGTGCTGTACACCTATGTGCAAACTGACCAAGGAACAGTGGGCCCCCTGGGACAATACTCGTTTTCCACCCTGAACAAGTAAGTTCTAAGCAGTGAAAAGCCGGTACTCGTGCGTCTTTCCCTCTCCAGACTGCCCACAAGTCAAGAGTATGATTACGCAATCGACACTGTCTACTTACTATCCAAAGTGCCATATTCCCGCATCAACTACGCTACTTTGTGGGCAGTGAATCCGGCTACCAACACAAACTATGCAGATATTCAACTAGTGTCGAGTTCTCGCTGGGAAGATGTGTTAGCCCCTATTCTGCTGGTGCAACATATACGTGTGGACACGTTCATTTGGGCTGGAACTGCGTCTACCGACTTGATTGTGGGCGTAGAGTTGCTGGAGCCAGTTACCTTCGCTCCGCAATTCATGCAGTCTCCCTCTGTTCGCAGTGTTCAGACCGGAGCGATTATTCTTGAAGCAGTGTTGGAAACTGCAGGAGTCGTTTATGCAGTAGCGGTAGAGGCGGGCGACCTTCCTCCCACCTCTCTACAAGTGGTGAACGGCTTGGACGCACGCAACACCGCCACTTCTTCCAGTCGTGCCACCACAGCCGGACAAGTAAAGGCGATTTGGAGCCTTTCCGACCTACCAGAAAACGTCTACGATATATACGTGGCCACTGAGGACCTGATGCCAAAGTACCCTGTCAGGTCTCAAGTGGTGGAAAGAGTGCGCAATGTGCGGGTGGCGAAGGGCGTCTATACAGCCCAGGCGTATGACCAGGTCAATGGCAATTTGACGGACCTGGTTCCTCAGGCAGAACTCGACGCAGCGGTGGAACTGCTGGCGGGGGGACTGTTCTTCCTCTTAAACTAGACTAGTCCTGGTCAGGTAACTAGTTATTCTAGTGGGAATCGCTTTTCCTCGAGGCAAAGCTTTGAACGCTGGAAATGCCTTCTAAGTAGTCTCCGGTTGGTTGTACTTCCTCGACTTCAGTCTAGAAAGCTGGAAGCTGGCCTCTGCACTTCTTTTCCCTTTTTTACCTTGTCGAAAGGGAAAACTGCACTTGCTCTTCTATCTCGCAGTGTTGGAATAGTGCTTGTGTCCATTTCCATCCAGTCATTCCTGCCTTCCCCAGCCTCTCGCTCCATTGTAGTGTCATATCTATGAAGTTCGACAACCCAAAGAACCACCTTTACTACTTCTTCGCGCCTTCCTTCCTCATGAAGAAACTGACCATGCAAGAGCTCTTCCTGCAGAAGCGCAGTCTGCCCCGCTACGACCGCTGCGTCATAACCGACTGGGAAAAGCTGTGGAAGCAGGTGGACTTCGGGACGTATGTCGGGACGACGGCGTTCTGCCTGCATAGAGTGGCGAACTCGAATATGATGATGAAGTATGGGCCTTCAGGGACGGTAGCGAGGCTGGGAGTGCTGGCGCTGATGTTGGTGGCGCTTGGCGATGTGGGCAAGGTCGCCTATTTCTATGACAATAACCGGAAGTATGTGGATTCGCTTATGGATCGCTCGGGTCTTGAAGTGTACAACCCTTACCAGCCAGAATAGGTCTAAAGCACATTTCCGTCCAGTAGTTAATAGGTCCGCTTCCTCTAAAGCAGCAGTCGACGCATTGACTGCATTTCAACTGCCGAAATAGCCAACATAATAAAAAACCTGCAAAGGTTTGAAGCTGTTTCCATGATTGAATTTCCACAACTGCAATGTCCATCTTGGAGCAGTCTAGCCCTTCCTCTATGCAAAGGAAAGCACATGCTCCCACTCGCAAAGTCTCATACATCAGTAGGTGGGACTGGAAGAGACACTTAACTGCATGCTAGTAGCAGTATGGACACGCCTTTAGCTTGGTAGCAAACACGCAGCCATGACCTGTTCATCATGCTCGCACTGACCTACGCCTCGACAGAGATGCTACTGTCTTGGGACAGCTTCAGGTAAGAGCCAGTCAGTCTCTGTCCCCAGCCTATCCAAGTCTGGCTTCTTGTGGCCTGCGGCAACGTAGGCTTACTGCGACTTGTGCACATGCTGGGCGATAATAGTCACCCGGAAGACTTCTCTGAGCCTTGGTGCTTTAGTCTGTTTACGACTTTCCCGAGAGTGCATGCTGTGCTGATTGTGGGAGTGCTGTACCCCTGCTTAGTCCTGTGGGTCGTGCTGGGCACTGTGTGGTTTGTCGAGGTGCAGATGGTGCCGGACTGCTTCCAGGAGGAGCAACAAGGGTTGTACTTCCTGGTGTGGCTTTTGATCTTCTACATCTGGGTGATAGTGTACACTCTCGCTATATCGGCCTCAGCAATGGTGTGGGTAACCTCCACTCAGTACCGTCACACCGAGGTGATGACTATCTACAACCACCTCGCAGACCTGTACGGAGAGAACCAAGCTCCTAGCATGCGAGTGGCGCTGCTAGAAGGCGTCGGACTGTCTCTGGAGGGAATAGCCCAGTTACGAGAGTTCCATATCCAGGGAGAGCAAGGTGCAGATGCGTGTTCCATCTGTCTAGAGGAACTGAAGCCAGGAGACCACGCCCGTATGCTTCCCTGCAGACATCTTTTCCACCTCTGCTGCGTAGACCTCTGGCTGCTCCGCCGCGCAGAATGTCCAATGTGCAAGCAGCTAATCTCCGAGTCTATATAGCCTATGGCTGTCTAGGCGTCTAAAGGAAGGACCTTGTATTCATACTTGTGCAGCGCTACCATCAGTTCGCGTCTGAGAGTGGTGGACTGGGCTGAGGAAAGAAAAGGGGAGAGGACGGATCGAACGTATTCTTCACTGTCTGGCACCGGGGGAGCGGGCAGACTCACTTTCACAGGGACAGGCGCTGGCTCCGGCGCTAGCTCTGGCACTGTGAACTTGATCACATGCGAAAACCTCCCCTGCACTTTGTCCATGTCCAGTTCTTCCTCCACTGCGGGTGGCGGGTTGGGCAGCAGGTCCTCTTCAGTCAGTTTCAACTTCAGAGCTGTGTCTTTGTCCCCCTTTGGGTTGACTTCTTCAAAGGCGGGTAAAGGCTCGAGGTCCACTGGAAGGCGCAGTTTGAGAGAGGTGCTTTCGTGCTGCTCGGGCAGGACTGGAGGGTCGGGCAGGACAGGCTCAATAGGCAGTTCTTCCGGGACTGAGATGGAGAAGGACAGGCTGGATTCAGCTTTGGGGACTTTGGGCTTTTTGATGGGAGGCGGAATGACTACGCTCACTATCTCAGGCTCCGGCTCTTTCCTTTTCCTCGCATGCACGAGAGACAGCACTTCCGCAGTTTCTTTGTTTACGTTCTCTAGGCCCTGCTCCACACACCTCCGCGCCACGAAATTCTGCCACTGGTATATGAAGTTCCTTTCCAACTCATCACTCTGCTGGCGAACTGGGTTGCTCAGCTCAATGTTGTACGCTTTGCAGTTGTCAAAAATGCGCTGTACGTCTTGATGGAACTCGTCTACAGACTCGTACTTGCTGTCAAGCAGGTTCTTTCTGAGCGTCTTCAAGTCCATCGGCTGCTTGACAATCAGGTAGTAGTCAGGGTACCTCCGGCCGTCCACAGGGTCACGGAAAGGCCGCGAACAGGGCAAATCGCTCAAAGCCTTTATCACATTCCGCAGTTCGTCCTTTATTTTCTTCTCAATCCCCATGCTTACCCTTTATAATGTCTGCGTCCCGGCACTACTTCACAGCAGTCCCATTGCCGCGCATCTAGCAAGAATAGGGAAAACTGATAGAGAAACTGGGCTTTATACTAATGGAAACAGCGATTTTGCTGCCCAATGTGGACTATTCTCGCTCAGTTTCACTCAATACCGAAGGACTTTCGATGGTTTTGTCCACTTTCAGTGCAGTGATTCTCAGTCTGCAAGAGCGGGTGGAGCAGTTTTCAAGTGTCATTCAGCGGTGGTTCTCATATAGACTGACGGATAAGGAGTCGGACTATGATGAAGAGCTGATTCGCCTTCGATCTCGCCTGCTCAAGTGTGAACGCGACTCTGAGAAGGCTAAAGACGTCCCAGACCTCCAGTACGAAGTGAAAGAAATGCAGTTCACTCTGTCCAAACTGGAAAGCGAGGCAAACGACCACTCTCACCAACTTCGCACCTACCACGACACCTTCCAAACCCTCGCCAGTCGAGAAGACGAGGTAAAAGCCTGGGTCGACTCCAAACTGCAAGAAGACATCAAAGACTTCAAACAAACAGTTTTCGCGCCGTTTCAGCAGGACTTAGAGGGCAGTATGAAGGCTCAAATAACGCGGATTCAGGAAGACTTGAAGCAAGGACTCACTGCAATTAGACGGCGTTCGGTCGAAGTAGACGGGGAAAGTCCACAAGTAATAACGAATAAAGTGGCGAACTTGGGTATTCGAGTGAAGCGATTAGAGGACTCTGCGATGCTTTCAGAGTGCAGTATGGGGCCTGAGTATGACCACGAGGCCTTTGACAGGTTGACCAAAGAACTGGCGGAAATGGCGAATACTGTGAAGGTGCTGTCGCAAAAAAGCGGGGATGAGGCTGACAAAACGCCCAAAAAGCCGACAAGAATGACCTTCGGATCCTCCAGCCAAAGCGTTTTCATCCAGAAATTCGAAGAACTGCAGCGAGCCATGGACAGCAAAGCCAACCTCGAGCAGCTAATCACCCTCGAAGGTACTCCCCACTCAGCCAACACCATGCAGAAGATGGAAAGCATCATCAAACTCCTCGCCACTCGCAACCACATCAAAAACGACATCCTTGTGCAGAAGGTGCAAGAGTTGGAGGAGAGAATGATCAAAGCGACTCTAACTCAGGCCTCGGAAGATGCACTGTTAATGAAGAAACAGCTGCTGCAGTGTGCGTCTTGCTCGCAGGATTTGAAGGAAAGTAAGGGACATGTGGGCTTTACGCCTTGGAGGAAGATGACCCTGGCGGAGGGAGTGGGAAGGCGGAGTTCGTCGCAGTTGGTAGTCAGGCCTGGGTCCTCTGCAGGCAAATAGTAATGCTGTATTGGGAAATGTATAGACACATTGATTACCATGTGCAGCAGGAGGTGCATAGAAGTCCACTCAGGTCATAGACTGTCTAAATAAGAAAGAATGGCGGATTCCAAGACGGACTATTTGCTGCGGAAACAAGAAGAACTGCGTCTGCTGAATGAGCGACTGGAACGTGAATACGACCAACAAGCCCTCGAAGTGCAGGGCATGGACCCAGGCTATTCCCCTCAACAGGAAGACCCCTACCAAGAAGAGGAGTTTCAGAGGGAAGAAGATCAGGACTTGGACAGGGGAGACGACCAGTACCCAGCTGAGGAGGAAAAGGCAGTGGACGAGGCTTTCGTGATGGCGCAAGACCTGGGCGAACTACGGGAGCAACTCAGCGAGGCTCAGTCCATCATCAAGATTCAAAAAGCCCGCATACAAGCATTGCAAGACGAACTTAACGATGTCCTTTCCCAGAACAACTCCCAGGCTTTGGAAATCCAGCGACTCAAAGGCTCTCACCAAGAAGCCACTGAAGAGACCAAAAAGCAGTCCGCGCAAATGACCCAAATTTCCCAGAACTTTGAGAAAATGAAGAAACAGCTTCAGGAGTCGCAGAGGAAGTTGAACGAGCAGGAAAAGGTGATGAGTGATTTGAACAAGGTAGGACCTAGGTAGGAAGTGGGAGCGCTCAAAAGCAAGCAGAGGAGGGAGGACCAGGAAGCCAAGGGGAAGGAAGCCAGACTCAACCGACTAGCTGAGGAAGTGGAGAGGTATAAGGCGCAACTCAGAGAAACGAAAAACCAGGGCGGGGAGGACACTGAGAAGTCTAGAAGAGAGGTGGACCGTTTGGCGCAGGAAAACAAGCGACTGGAGCGACAAAAGAACGAACTGGTGGCTGCTTTCAAGAAGCAACTCAAACTAATTGACATCCTCAAACGGCAGAAGCTGCACCTCGAAGGCGCTCGCATGCTCCAGTTCACCGAGGAAGAGTTCATGAAGACGCTAGAGATGGGCGATAGAGCTTAGTCCTTCACGTCTACGAGTGTTAAATGGCAGCAAACCGCACTCAAACGAAACGCGACTAGTAGTCCCCAGACAGCGACTACCTGTTCAAGCTAGTGCTGGTGGGCGACTCGGGAGTGGGGAAGAGTTGCTTGCTGCTCAGGTTCGCGGACGACACCTTCTCTGAGAGTTACATTACTACCATTGGGGTGGACTTCGTAGGACTTACGCAGCGATTTCGAACGATTCAGGTGGATGGCAAGGCCGTGAAGCTGCAAATCGTAAAGCCTACCCAGTGGGACACAGCCGGACAAGAGCGATTTCGCACAATCACAAGTGCTTACTACCGCGGCTCAGACGGTGTAATGCTAGTCTTCGACAAAACCACCGCCCCAACCTTCGACCACATCCCTGGCTGGCTGGAAGAAATCGGCAAATACTCAGATACCTCCACACGCATGTTAGTGGGGAACAAGCAAGACGCAGGGGAGAAATGCCAGGTAGACACGGCTAAGGCTCAAATGTATGCTGAGTCTATTGGAGTGCCGTATGTGGAAACGAGCGCGCTCAGTGCGCATCAGGTGGAACTGGCCTTCGTCATGCTGGCGAGAGAGCTGATTCGCAAGAAGAACATCAGTCAGCTAGGGAACAAGGGAGAGCAGTTGGGAATCCGCAAGAAAGCCGTACGGAAGTGCTGTCACAAGTAGTTAAGTCTATATGGAAGCTCACCTCGGCTCCCTGCCCTATTTCCTGGACTGCGGCAGCACCCCTTCCTCCACCCTCCCTAGTCCCCGTGCTCCCCTCAGCTCGAAAGCCAGTGCCGTGCGTGCCGCCTTTTCCTTCGCCGAGAAGTTCGGAGCCAAGGGGAACTACTTGCACGAGAATGTGAGAATCGACGTGTGCGCCCAACTACGGAAGTTAGTCACTCAAGGCGCCATGCACCGTCCAAGCCGCAGGAAAAAGGCTGAATCCGACAGTATCAATTTCGAGTCGGAGGCGAGGTACTTTTCCAGCACTGCTGAGCGGGCAATGACCAGGACGCGAGGACATTACACAAGGAATAAGCTGCTGTGAGTGATAGGCAGGATGAAGACGCAACATCAGTTGCTGCGCACTGTGAATAGGGAACTGGAGGAGGACTTCAAACTCACAGGGGAAGTGGGACAGACTGTGCAGATGTTTCAGCATATTTCAGAGGGAATGAAGCAGGTCAGACTTAATACGGCGGTCAGTCCGCTCAATATGCAGCCGGAAAACAGCAACATTGCCACCATTTCGTCCAAACTGGCTGCCAAATTGTGCCGGAAAGTTAATCAGAACGCGTGGACTAAAAGCCACGGCAAGGATAAGGCAGAGCCAGCCAGTGACCTAAAGTCTCTAGCCGAGGCAGTCTATGAATTGGCTCAAAGCACCTCCGTCGCTCACGTGGAAAGTGGGAAACTGGTGCTTACGGTCCTGGGCCTGGGCATTAGTCTCCCAGCTGCTCAAGTCTTGAGGTCACTCAGCAGTTTCCTGCAGCGAGACGTGGGCAGGTCTCACATCAGTCCGAGAGAGTGGCTGCACTACGCTTTGGACGAAACCACGGTTACGACGTTCCTTGAGAAGCAACAACGCAAGCGAGCAATCGTAGCAGTGCAGCCTGCGGCCGCCACTAGTCGCGAGACCTTTAGTCTCGCAGTGCAGCTGTACCTGGCCAACTGCGAAGCCACACTGAAGGAGATCAGACGCTGGTGGCAGTTTGCTAACCGGAAAGGAGCGGCTGCGGGGACTAGTCGAGTCGCGCAGAGTTTGACAGAGATTGGGTGCTTTTCCAACCCAGTGGAGGCTTCGGGACATATACAGCGACTATTGGGCGGGCAAAGTGGTCTTTCGCAGGACGATTTTACCCTCTTATTCGTGCGTGGATTTGTGAAGTTCGCACTTGTTGCACTGACAAAAGTCCTGGGAAGTTGGAAGAAGTCAGGCATGTCGCTCACTTTTCAGCTTTCTATGCTCAAAAAGAATCTCCTTTTATCAGGTTTGCGCTATAAAAAGGCTCTTATCGACCCTTCTCAGCGGGCTGAAGCTGTGGTGCACAGTGTAGACGAAGCACAGCAAGAGCTGTATGGCGCCAATAGAGTGGTTTTGCCTGTGTATCAACAAAGAAGGCCAGTTTCACTGCCTAGAGGCGCTACTCAGCATGCAAGAACGCTAAGTGCAGGCGAGCAGAAGCCAGAAGCTAAGTACAAAGAGGTTTACTCGAAGACCCTGCAAGAGATGCAGGATGTAGTTTCTTACATCCCTGACGTGAACCTTTTCCTAGTGCTGGCAGATGGGAAGAATGACTAATGTGCGTCAGTTTATGTCTCTGCAGTCCTTAGAGTAGTGTATATGGCCGGCTTGGAGAGAAGTCTGAAAGCTGTCAGTCGCGGCCAAGCCAAAAGCCTCTCCCTAGAGCAGCCAAAGGCCGCAAAGCACTCCCACCTCCATCTCCCTTGCAATGCAGGCCCTTCCCATGTCCCCTGCAAGACTCTCCTCCCAGTCTGCACCACAGAAGCTCTAGCAGTGGCAGGAGGCTGCAGCCAAAGAAGGGTGACGCTCAGGGATAATAAGCAATGGCGGACGTCCGTCCTGACGAAGTGGTGTGGGCCAAGCTGAAAGGGTACCCCTGGTGGCCGGCTGTGGTACTTTCTATGCAGGTGGACCGCTTTACACTGGGAAAGAACGGTGGAAGGATGGTTGTAGTCCGCTTTGTGGGGGACAACATGCAGTAGCCACTAGGCAGTGCTGCGCTGCGACCTGAGCAGGTAGAGAAGTTCGCGGAAGGCTTTGAAGAGCACTCCCGCAGTGACAAGAAGGTAAGCGGCAGTTAGAGACTGCAGGCCTGCATCAAGTGTGCGCAGGAACTCGACAAAGGCGAAATATCTATTGCAGATTTACCCAAACTTAATCAGAAACTCACTCGGAGCAGATTCCGGAAGTCGCCTAAGCCTTATAAGTGTAAGCGAACTTCCAACTCCAGTCAGCCTTTGAGTTCCCCCGCTCCCTCTCAAGTGCCAGCTCCCCCTGCCAACCGGGTCTCTCCGGACTCAGACTTCCTCCCTCAGTTCCTGCGTTCCCAGCACCTTTCCAGCAACACCCTAGAGCCGTGGCTGCACAAAATTAACTCCGCTAAGGAAATCTGTCCTCGACTTGGGCGAATACTCAAACCACTGGCTGATGCACTAATCGGCCAGGCGGAAACCAAGCCTTTGGGTCTGCTATGCCAACGAGTAAGACTGAGAGCGAAGCTAAGGGAGACGGAGCAGGCGCTAAGGATAGCAATCGACCTGAAGGAGGAGCTCAGGGAAGCACCTCCAGAAGAGCCAATCCCGAAAGCCTTGGTCGTGGAGGCCCAAGAGCCCAGCGAGGACTGCAATGTCGCAGACCCTGACCTGCAGAAGAAGGTCTGTCGCGCAGTCTTTCAGATTCTCTCTCAAAATGGATTTGAGGCTGAGAACTGCAAAAGTCTGGCTCTCCGCATAGAGCGTCGTCTCAGGGCGAAGGACCCGAGTATGTGTGGCAGCTATCGAAGTCTGTACAAGCGCATGATCAAGGACATAAGGTTACTCACTCCTGAGGGCGTGTTGGGTGCCGCGCCTAGTGTAAGCCACAGTACTGACTAGAAAGTAGCTGCACTGAGGGAACCCAGAAGATCAATAAAGCTGTAGATAGGCGATATTGGGCTAAGGACTCTATTGGACAGTGCTGAGGTGGGGGATGAATTTGGCGGAGACGGCTTAGCTTTAACGACATCCATCATTCGTATAGTCCGCAACTACCCAATTCCCACCCTAAACCCTTAGTTCCCTTACTGAACTCAGTACTTCTCCAACCCCAGTCTGTCCAGCGCCTAGTTTCTCATATTGGTAAATAATCATGGGCCAAAGCCAACCTGGGCGCAACACACTGCAGCGCCCCACTCGCTCCCACCGCTCCCTGCCTCTCCCTCACTCCAAGACCTTCCACATCTCCTACCAGCGCTGGCACACCCTCATATCCGTCTCTGACGACACACTCACCTGTGGCTGGCTTCTCTCTGAAGTCATCCGCAGGTTTGAAGGAGCTGGGACTATTGTAGCGCTGAGGACGAGAGCGAATGTGGAGATTTTGGACTACTGGCTGACGAGGATGGAAAGGACACTGCAGCCGTTCTCGGATGCTGAGGAGTTGGAGCCGGTGTTTGCATCGGAGGTGCCGGAAAACATCAATCTGGACTACTTCGAGCCTATCAAGCTCATAGGGAAGGGCGGGTTCTCGCAGGTGGTGGAGGTTAGGAAGAAAGACACGGGGGCGCTGTATGCGGTGAAGGTCCTTTCCAAGTCGTTCCTGCTCAAAGAAGAAAAGGCTGCCCAAGTGCTCTCAGAGCGACATGTCCTGTCCGCCACCTCCCACCCCTTCATTGTGCGTCTGCACTGGGCCTTCCAAAGCGTACTTTTCACTCAGCGCAGCGAACTTTTCCTGGTTATGGACTTCTGTCCAGGCGGAGAGCTCTTTTTCCACCTGCATAATCTCGGCCGTCTCACAGAAGACCAAGCTTTATTTTACTTCTCAGAAATCCTACTGGCGCTCGAGCACTTGCACTCCAAATCCGTCATTTACCGAGACTTGAAGCCTGAAAATGTGCTGCTGGACCTCGACGGCCACGTCCGACTCACCGACTTCGGCCTAAGCAAAGAAAATATCGGCAAATCTGGACGGACTTACAGCTTTTGCGGGTCTCCAGAGTACATGAGTCCTGAGATGCTGCGGGCGGAAGGCCACGGCAGAGCAGTGGACTACTACAGTCTGGGCGCCCTTCTATATGAGATGCTCACCGGACTGCCGCCTTTCTATGACCGGAACAGGGATAAAATGTATGATGCGATTTTGAACGAGCCGCTGCAGTTGCCCAATTATGTGTCGAAAGCCGGGAGAAGTCTGATGGCGGAGTTGCTGGAAAAGGACCCGCGCAGACGACTAGGCGCAATGGACGGCTTCGAGGAAATTAAGCGACATCCCTGGCTGGCGAAGGTCAGTTGGGAGAAGGTGTTAAGCAAGAAAAAGCCGCCTCCCTTCATCCCAAACCTGCGACTGTCCAATTTCGACCCTGAATATACTTCCTCGCCTATCAGCTTCTCCAGCAGTTCCTCCGCTCCCCACCGCTCTTCCGACCCCTTTTCCGGCTTCGAGTTTTCCCAGTCCTGTGACCTTTCCGACCCCTCCGTTCCCTTCCACTACACCACTTCCCACTCCAAGTCCGTCTCCGACATCTCCACCAACACCTCTGAAAGTCGCTCCCAGGCCTCTCACAACGTCAGCCAAATGATGCAGACCATGAGTATCATCGTGGAGGAAGAAGAGCCCAATGTGTCTCCGAAGGACATCGACGCAGCGGTGATTAAGGTGAAAGTGCCGGCAATGGTGATGAAAAGTTCTGTTTTCAGCGACTCTGAAGCTGTCCAAACTCGTAGAAAAAGACTGGAAATGTCGCTTGATCTGATCCCGAAAAATGCGATTCCGGCGAGATATGAAGACTCGGAATTGCCGTTTCCCACTAAAAAGAGCACTCAGAGACGAAGCAAACTGCATTCGAAGCCGCACATCAGTCCCGACTTCTTCCAAGTGAAGGGGCCGCAGGTGGAGCAGGTCTTCGAAGCTCCAGTGTCCTATGCTGAGGAGGCGAGAGAAGCGGTGAAGTACTGGGAGAGTTCTGATGAGGAGTCTATAGTGGATGTTATTCCCGATTTCAAGCCTGGGCTGAATCCCAGGGTAGCTAAACACTAATTGTCTGTGAAGTGGTCATAGAGGATAGGAAACAGTCGAATAGGACTACTTGGGAGAGGGTAATGAAGTATGTAGGAAAGGCAATTAGAACTGGGCACATAGTGTCTAAGGAATTCGTGCATAATTGAAATGGAGGCAAATGCAGGGATCCAGGCCCACTTCACTGCCTCTGCGAACGCCCTCACTCAGTTCTACCGCGAGTGCCAAGCTACTCTGGACCGATCCTACGAGACAGGTAAGCAGGAGGCTTATCGAGATGTGTTGGAGTGGATCAACTCAGTCCCGCATGAGCAGAAGTACGTGCACGTGAGTCAGCTGTTGGAGTACATGCACAGGACACTGCCAGGCTTCAAGATGACTGGCGTGGCGCTGCCAGAGTCCCGCAAAAGGACGAGGGACGACTTCGCCTAAACTTTGCACCCAGTGCTTTAGACGAGTTCCCAGTAGTCACTAAGACCACTTGATGGGAGTATTGGGGAGAACTAGGAAATAGACTGTTATAAGCCACTCCTAGGGACAGAAACAGTGCAATTGGCCTATTCCTTCCCTATGAGTGTGCTGCCTAAGGGCTAGTTTAAGTTCGACTTAGTGAGGAAATCGCTCGCTTGACTCTGTGTCCCGGCCTTTCCGACGCCAGCAAGTCCGCTTCCCCATAAATCGCTTCGCACAGGATATTGAAGACAGTGTTTTCCAGGGTAATGTCCAATATATCCAAGAAGCTGTCGTCCAGGAACAGTCCACTAGCGCTGTACTCACGCGGCTCTTCCTCCTCCACATGTTCTGTAGGGAATAGTTGGCGCACGAAGGGAGGGTCGGAGTTGTCGAGTTGGGCGAACAGTGGGTTCGGCTCCTCGTCAAAAGACCTTACAGCCTGCTCAAAATCTTCTTCGCATAAAATCGCTTGAACTGTTTCTTTGAAGACGTTTTTGAGCAGTTCCGGCTCAGAGCTTTCTATCCCGGGGTCGGTGGTCGCGGGCACTTCCACCTTCGACTGCTTGCGAATGCGCAGGAAAATGCTTTCTTTCGAAGTCAGGGCGTCGCGGGAGTCCAGCACCAGTTTCGCCTTACTGACGGACTTGTTGTTTTTGCTCTGAGCGTCCCACTCCACCACACACTCCAACTCGCCTTCGTATATAGTAGGCAAGCGGTGGGCGGTTAGGATGAGTTTGATAGGCACGTAGGAGTTGGGCTGAACTTCGCCGGATGCAGGGTCTTCCACCAGCACATCATCCCCGAGCAGAGTTGTTTCTTGGAATGTAAAGCGGCATACAGAAGTGGCATTTCGGTTGTATAGCATTACCATTCGATAGGCCTTGTGTCCATACACCACTTCCCCAAAGTCCACCGACTCTATGGAAAACCCGACAAACGACGTTTTCGGGGAAAAACTGGCTCTCTGGTTCGGTAAGTCTGTCGGGTAAATGCTGGGCAAACTGGTGGGCTTTTGCAGGTGGTAGCCTGTGCCTTTGATGCGCAGCTGCAAGGTTTGCGCGACTCCCGTGGAGTCCTTGACCAGGACCGGCACCGTGGCTTCGTACACCTTCGCTTCCAAGGGGTGGAAGTGCAGACGGATGTGGGAGACTTGGCCTGGCTCCAGCTTCTCACTCGGCTCTTCTGAGATTTGAAAGACTGCGAAGTCGAAGTTCTCCCTTTGGAGTTCCTGCAAAGGCCGGGTCCCTACTTCGTAGGACGACTTGATCCCACCCAAGTTGCGGATTTCGATAGGGAACACGACTGGATAACGCATTCCAATAGGCAACGGCGCGCACTCGAAATCCTCAGTCCCCAAAGCCATATACGCACGTTTGAACGGCAGTGTCTCCCCTCTCAACTTGATCATCACCGGCTTCCCATGTATGATCTGAAACAGCACGTTGAGTTCATGCACTCCGACTTCAGTGGAGTTATAGGCCAACTCCACATCCACCAGTTCGTCACACTCGAGGCGCTTTTCGTTGCCGCCTCTGGGGGCGATGTTGAAGATCTTCTTGTCGAGGATGTGCTTTTCGAAGGCTTCCTGCTCGGTGGGCTCTCCGGTCTTCGCCCACGTGTCCTTCTTCACTTCATTGTCATTGGGAAACACGAATTTGAAGGAAGCGGAAACTCCGCCTATATTCTTCAAACTGAGGATCACCTTCCGTTCCTCCATCCGAGGAGTCAACACGACCTTCCCAAAATCCCACAAAAACCACTTCAACTTGTCATGCGCCTGACTCTGCCCGATTTCCGCATTATTGAACTTGATTTCCAAGTCATTCAAAGGACTCAAAATGGCAGTGATGGTATCCGTGAGGTGGAATTGCTTCCACAAAGAGGCAGGACTCAGCACACTATTCCTCAAGTCTGAAATCGTGATGACAGGGAAGTCGCCATGTGCAGTGATTTCTATGCGGGTTTCTTCTGATAGTAAGGTTTCGACTATAGGGGCGTTCGGGAAGCTTTGGCGAGCTAAGCATTGCACGTAGTACTGGTCCTGACTGCGGCAGTCGGGTACGAAGCGGATGTGCACCTTTTGGTTGGAGTTGGCGGCGAGGACGCCTTCGTGGAAGTCGAAGCTGAAGGAAGTGCGAATGATCTTGTTTACTAGAGGGTCGTTGAGCTTCGTTGGGTCTTTCGGCACTATGCGCAGTTTCACGAAAATGGCAGTGTGGGAGATGTTGCTCAGTATGAAGTCCTCCACACGGGAAAAGCCTATTGACACCGTTTTGAAGTCAATAGCCTTGGGATTCATATCGATTTTGCCCTTCCCTCCAGACCCATACACCACCACTTGGCTGACCGTGACCAAAGGGTCCTGCTTGACCTTATCCATATGTCTGCCCGAGCCAGGCTTGTGGAAGCCTATGTGGTTAGCGTCTTGCGTGGGGTCAATTACCTTGGAAACATTGATAGGCACCACTATGCGATACTCCGTTTCGTGGATCGCTGTGAAGGTGAAGTCCAGAAACACCTTTTCGTTAGGGTGCATAGACCCGAACAGAGGCTCAATCGTCAGTTCGTCGCTGTATTTTTCAGGGATTTCTATAGCGTATTCGATGGGAATCCGAGAGGAGTTCAAAACGCCGATTTTTTGCTTGCTTGCGACTCCTGTATACAGCGGAGGGTAGTAAATCTTGGCCTCATTGTCGAGATATATCTTCGGTATGCAGCTCACTCCAATCAAGCTAATGCTCAAGCCCACAGACGACCCATGGTTCAGCATACACTTCAGCGAGTAGTTGTATATCTTATCCGCCCTCGGAGCGAACTGCACCGACACCAGAGTGAAGGCCTTCCCAGGAATGAACCCCACGGAAGGGTAGACTTTGAAGACCTTGGCAGGGTCCGGGAGGAAGGAGTAGTAGCAGGGAGTGTCCGCGGAGTTGAGGAGTTGCAGGCTTTGGAAGTAGGAGTCGCCGGGACTGCAGGGGGGGAACTGGATCTTGTGGCGGGGCTGGTAGGTCACCATGGGGATGAAGGTCTGGAAGTTGCTGGGGAAAGAGTGGCCAACCATCGGCAGCGTAAACCCATCCGGCGGAATAGCCAGCATTCCCAGCCTCGTCTTCACATCCGCCCCCATTGTATTGGAATTCGTGGTGCTCAGTCTGCCCAGCTCATCCAGCACTTTCCCACTATTCCTCTTCACGTAGATTTGACACTGTATTTCATGGTAGAAGTAAGAAGCCAGTTCAAACGGCGCAAATTGCACCTGAAAAGCCACAATTTCCCCAGGGCGAATAGTGGCTGTCAGAGGACGGATGTTAAAAGCCGAGGGCCGGTCTGCAGCGGGCAAGGTTTCTCCAGGTATCAACCAGACCGCAAATACGTCGAAATCGTGTCTATTTGTCAGTAAAACGCTTCGAGAGTCGCTGACTTTCCCTGTCGCGCAGAAGCCGAAATCCAGCGATTCTTCGCTGCAGGTGATTGTCCTTTCCTTGAGTTCTTGGAACATTTCCTTGTGCAGAGCGACTTGGTTGGGTTCGTCCACTGGCACTTCAATGCTAGCCTTGTAGTGGTCCTCTGATACGTTTCCTGGGTTAGAATCCAGCAAATCCTGCATGTTCCCCATGAAAACCGCACTTCGGTACAGGATGATGTCCTGCTGGGATAAGGGCAAAGGCCGGTTCAGGATGTCGTAGCAGCTCCCAATCAGGTCCAAGTAGAGCACAGAGTGGTTCTGAACCAAGCAAAACACTCTCTGGTAATAGGCGTAAGTCTCCTGCGGGCGGAAGTATATAATCACCCTGCTGTTCGACCTCGACCCTATCGACCCTTCCGTCTTTTTGAAGCTGAAAATGTTCTTTTGGTCAGTGAAGAACTTGAAGTTGCACGGCAAAGTGCTGTCATTGAAGATGGAAATGATCATCGAGGTGGTTCTGCCTACTTCCACCTGGCCGAAGTTGCACAGTCTGGAACTCAGGCGAACGCTCATCCCCACGGCGTAGCCGATGCAGGAGAATTTCTGCTTGTTGCCTCCTTCGGTCCGGATTAGGAAGTTTTTGGAGGAAAACATGCCTACAATGGAAGGCGTGAAAGTGATTTTGACTAAGAAAGAAGCATTGGCCGGGACAATTGCAGTCCTGGTGTCGAACCTAAAGGCTTCATCTGAGAACGCAGTCCCAGTGGTGATGGAAAACTGCTCGTCCTCCTCAATGTGCACAGTCGTAGGCACCGGAGACTGGTTCTTTATCAGCAAGTCCTTGGCCTCATTGTTGCCTATGAGCAGTTCTCCGAAGTTGAACAAGTTCTTGTTAAGCGTGATGTAGGAGTACTTCCCAATTGCGCTCAGTTTCATGACTTTGTCCTTCTCGCCGTCTATATGGAAGATGATCGTGGCGACCAGGACGATGGCCTCCAAGGGCTTGTAGCTGACGTTGACCACAGCTTTGCCGTTAGCGGGGATTGTGCCCTGGGTCGGCAGGATGGTGAAAGGGCAGTTGGCGGTGATGTGGAATTGAACGGGCTGGCGGCGGTTGGGGTTGACCAGGGTGACTTGCTTCGTAGTCACTTCGTTGATAGGGCAGAAGCCGAAATCGAAGTTTTCGGGGATGGACTCGGACACGGAACTCGGCCCTTCCATTAAGTAATTACTACGAGTAACCGCAGCTACAGTCCTCGGGGGCGCATAGACTTCCTACTAGTCTCAAATCAATGGCAGATGGTGCTTTGGGGCCGTCTCTATTCTCGCGCGCTGGCAAATCCAGCACTCAGCGCATTCAAGTCCTGAAGAACTCTGCTTCCATTCTACGTGTGCAGGCTGTGAAGAAATACGTGCCCACGCTACCAGTCCTGCACAGCTTGAAGAAGGAGGAAAGGCCGAAGGACGAACTGGACGAGTTGATCGTCAGGGAACTGCAGGTAATCAGAGAGGAGTCGAAACTCAAAGAAGACGAACTGGAAACGAAGGAAAAACACGCCAAAACGTCTCCTTTCCTGGCTCCCGGGAGAGAAAATCTAGAGGGGGCAACGAGCAGTCTGAGAACCAGGGAAAAAGCGCCCCCCTGCGGACACTACAACGTGAGTTACTCGCAAATGGACAAGTAACTGCCACTCAGACACGCACTCATTCCCAGTCTGCACCGCAGTCGTAGTCCGCCCCCTGCAGGCGACCAGTCCTTGCCCCCGGGCTACTACGAGCCAGTGCCTGTCACTCGCAGCATTCCTTCCCCTGTGCCCATGAGGCTGCAGAGTGACAGGAAGCTCGCAGTTGGACTACTGGACGCGCACGAGAAAAGGTTCGAGCAGATGGCGCTGATGCCGGGCATAGCAAGCAAATATCGAAGGTGCGGAGCACTGGATATGGCGAAGTCGCTGCCTAGAGCAGGGCTGATGGTGTCTGTGTCCAGTCCTCAGTACGACGTCAATAAAGAAACTATCATGACCAGTCTCGGCCACACTTTCTCTTTCAGCAAAATGACTCCCCGCAGACCTCTGTTCAAGCTGATTCCTGAGCAAGTGGAGCCCTACGATGTCCTTTACTCGCAGGTTTTACCCAAGTCTATGAGCAAAGACTTCGCTTCTATGCCTCCTCGAGACCACAACCCAGACCTGCCCCTGCCCTCCTTCATGCAAGACTCCACCTCCCGCTTCGCTATCGAAATGCTAAACGAAAAGATGATGAAAATGAACTGCAACCGCGACTCCCTACTATCTCCCAAGCTCTCCAATGCAGAGAAGCTGAGACTGCTCCACAGTGTCCGCCGCTCTCCTTCCCTGGACTATATCTAGCTAATGGTAGTGTCCGATAGGATAAAACTCGCGAAGAGCCAGGGCGCCCTTGAGACTAGCTCCTGGTGGGGGATGATGGCTGCGTCTAGACACTTGCCGAAACTGGGGGAAAACATCACTGCGTACTCCACTTCGCCTTCCCTTTCTCGAAGACCTATGATCTTAACAGGCCGGTCATACGCCAAATTGCCTCTTTGATGCTTGATGTCAGGGAAGAGGGAAGACTCCTTTCCCGCACGCTCCTCAGTATCCTCGGTCCTCTTTACATTTTCAGTCTCCGCAATCTCCTCTTTGTTTTGCGACTTTTTGACTTTTGTCTTTGAGGCTTTGCGCTTGGCGGGCGGCTCTGAAGTCAATGCAGCTTTTTTATTCCCTGGAGACACAGTCGAAGTCGGACTTATCTCAATAACAGAATCCTGATTAGGCGTTTTAACCCCCAGTGATCCTTCACTCACAGGCGTCATAAACACCGACAATTGACTCAGGGAGTCTTTCGCAGGTCCCAACTTGACTGGAGTGAAGTAGCTGGACAGTTGTGACTGCGCCATCTTCGCTTTCTTCTCAGGCTGGGACTTGAAAGCCAGTAAACTCGTTTTCACGTGTTTGCCCGGGTTGTAATCGCTGTCGTCAGAAGAAACGGGCTCGGATTTGATGATGGTGGAAGAGTGATCTGAGGGACTTGGCGTAGCTTCCTCTAGGTTCAGCCGCTGCACGTGAAAAGCACGCTCTTCGCTGTCTGGCTCCTTCTTGATCTTGAGAAATCTGCCGTGCTTGTTTCTCTTCAAAGCGCTCATATGCCAATTATCTCAGCCCGCCATGTCTATATGAAACCCGCCATTATGGAACTGTTTGGATGAAAGTTTCCTTAGTGCTGCTATGGACTACTGGGAAAGAACGAAGAGAGAGTACTAGTTACTGTTTTCCGCACTAGTTCACAGGATCAATATATTAGTTGCTTTTGATGCTACTTCTCCTACACTAAAGACCAGATGCAAAGCGACTATGATACGACTTGTAACTTCCGCACCCAAATGAGAAATAGTCCCTCATTTCAGTGGTTGAGTATTAGTCTTCCAGGCCTGTTCGCAATTGTTACAAGTAGAAAGGACACACTTTGAAGGAAAGCAGCTTAGAGCAACGAATTTGCATAGATTCGTTCCGGAATTGTAGCTATTCGCTACAGACTTTCTTGCAGTTTATTCTATTTCCTCACCTTCCAACTCTTCGACTATACTAAACTTCTATTGACTATAAAGCAAGTTGCACCACCCACGACACCGCATAACCATAACATTGACTAGATGGGTAGGAAGAAACATACCCATTTCCTCAACTTTTCCTTCGACAGTCGCGCAGCCTCGCAATTGAAGACAGCAATTGCCCCAGTCAATATCAAGTCCAGAGACCCTTTTTCAGACTCTATCACTCCAGCCCAGCCCATTAATACCGCTGGAGGACGCTCTGCAGAGCTGAATGGGAAGTTGCAGAAGGACAGTTGTGCATTGCCTAGGGTGTATCAGCCTCGTCGGGTGTATATCAGGAGGGAGCGGACTTTAGCACATTTGACTACTTTGAATAGTGCTTCGCTACCGGACCTGCTTCATTCCCGCTCCAAGTCTATCCCGAAGCCGCTTTCCCAGAAATCCTTCAATAAGCACCAACACGCCCGCAGCATCATATACACCGGTTACATCCCCGAAGCAGTTCCTCACAGACTAGTGGTCCCTGAGGTGCAAGCCAGCACGAACCCCCGAGTCCAGCTGTTCCCAAGAGACTACCCGAAGTACCGAATATCCGTGGAGTTCGGACTGTATAGGAATGTTAGGAAGTATGCAGGGATGAGAGGACTGGCGGCCTCTGGAGCAGCGCCAGTCTCCCAGACAGTTCCGCTATATTTAGCTTAATGGTACTTGTAGGGAAAACGCTCATAAACAGCTATTCGCAATGCTATAAGATAGCACTAGTTCCTAAAAAAGGAACAGCAGGCCTGCTTAGACGTCTCGGGTCCTTCCAGCGCACAGCCATTTGCCACAGTATTGGAAGCTCTGTGGCAATGGAGTGCTGTGTTGGCGGGTGTTTCATCAAGTCTCAGCCTTGCCCTATCTGATACTTCTGCCGATTTCCTCCAAGCCACAGCCGAAGTAGTCATCCGATCCAGCATTTCCTGCGTTTCCCTGGTTTCCTCAAGCAGGGAATCCAGTCGTTCCCCTAAGCGGCCGAAGTAGTCCTTCCTAGCCTTCGCTTCCCAGGAACTGAGAACTGAGCTAGAGCGGATTTCCTCCGTTTTAGCCTGCAAGGACCTGGCCAAGCCTTTCAAATGGTCCTTCGCCTCCTCTGACTCTCTCTTGATTTTTTGAATTGTCGTCTCCGACTCCTGCAGGTTTCCTCGCAGTTTGAAAGGGGACTCGTCTTCACTGCTTTCCCTGTATATAACAGAGGAGAAGGAAGAAAGGTAGGAGCCGTTTCGACGGTACAGGTAGGGACTAGTGCAAGCGCTATCGGTGCGAGTGGGGTCTCGGGGGGCGGCGAGCTCTTCTGTATCTTCGTCTTCTGCGGTGGAAAACCGGGGTTCTTTGGAGTGAGGGAGGAAGGACTGACTTCTACCGGACATATCTTTTGAAATAATAACAGGACAGAGGGAGAAACTGGACTCTGCAAGCAGCAATGCTCTCAGAAATCGTTGAGAACTGTCGATATTTGAGGGAGTTTTCATGCTTATCCATACATTTCGCTACACTGAGGTCCTGCACCATGTCCATATCAGCTATTTCGCTCTATCTTAGAATGGGAATGTAAAATTGCAGCTTCCTCAAAATTGACCAAATCGTTCATTACGTCCTTATTCTCTAAGCAGGCGAAAGTTATACGAGCATAGTAACAGCCGTGGAAATCGCTAGATTAATGAGTAAGAACAGGGGGCAATATCTATAAGATTACCTAGTCAGAACTTCCAAGTGAAGGTCTTGGCTGCAGCAAAAGAGAGGAAAGCCACTTGGTCGGATTGCGGATTTGGCGGGGATTGGGGCGGGAGTGGGACTTGCCAATATGGGGGTAACGGATAGCAAACGCAATTTTTGGGGCTTAGTGCGTTTTGGCAATTTGTGGTTATAATATGCAAACAATCGTGACTGCTCTGCTCCTCTGCTCTGCCTTCAGCGCTCAACTCCGCGCCACCCAGGACGACCCCAGTGCCGCCTTCCTCAGTAT
>Ga0247837_1000709_pt1 | contig 71947 bp, 61 predicted proteins | sample LaCtaG_2_FD_187115 | JGI IMG/M metagenome (GOLD analysis project Ga0247837, IMG submission 187115) | Freshwater microbial communities from meromictic Lake La Cruz, Castile-La Mancha, Spain - LaCruzMarch2015_14.5m | ecosystem: Environmental > Aquatic > Freshwater > Lake | place: Spain: Castile-La... | reverse complement strand
CAATGTGGCTCAGATAGTGGACAATATAGGGGCACTGGCAGTACTGCCCAAACTCACAGCAGAGGTATTAGCCCGCATTGAGGACTTCATGAAGACTCGGCCGACAGCTCCATTCGACTGGCGGACTATGAAACCCTTGGCTTCTCGTAGATAGCAAGTAACCCGCCTCCAATTAATAGCCAGTCCCTACCTAGAGTGCGCCTTCACGTCATTGGAAATGGTAGAGAACGAGTCTATGCAGTACCGGTCTCTCGGCCGCTCAGGACTCAAAGTCTCCGTTCTCTCATATGGGAACATGAACACGGGCTTCATGGAGGGAAATACAGAGGCTTGGTCCTTCGATCACCTCAAAAAGTGCATCGAATTGGGAGTCAACTTCATCGATACAGCAGAGGTGTATGGCTATGGCAAGGCGGAAACAGTCCTCGGAAATGACCTGAAGCAGGGAGGCTGGGAGAGAGACGACCTCATTATCAGCGACAAGTTGATGCCTAACAGAGGGGGGATTCAGGGCAACAGCAGGAAGCATATCCACTGGGGACTGAAAAACGCCCTGAACAGACTGCAATTGGATAATATCGATGTCCTCTTCCTACACCGCTTTGACCCTGAAGTGCCCTTGTTGGAGACGATTAGAGCGATTAACGATATGATCGACAAGGACTTGGCCTATTACTGGGGCACCAGCGCCTTCACAGCTCAACAACTCATTGACTGTCATCGTCTATGTGAGAAGCACGGGCTGATCGCTCCAATAGTGGAACAATGCGAGTACAACCTGACCACTCGCAAAACCTTCGAGGTGGACTACGCCCCGCTATTTGACCTATATGGAATGGGCACTACCATCTGGTCTCCTCTCGCAGGAGGCCTGCTAACTGGCCGATTCAACAATGGCAGTATTCCTGAAGACTCCAGAATCAACAGCTTTGGAGCTCTCAAGTCGACTTTTACTCAGGGAACTAATGCCCGTATGGAGAAATGTGGAGTGGCTGCGCTCCAGGCTTTGGGCACCTTGGCCACAGAGTTGGGCTGTACCCAGTCTCAACTGGCTTTGGCCTGGACACTGAAGAGCAAGGATGTGTCCACTGCACTCTTTGGGGCTAGCAAGGTGGCGCAGATAGTGGACAATGTAGGGGCACTGGCAGTACTGCCTAAACTCACTGCAGAGGTATTAGCCCGCATTGAGGACTTCATGAAGACTCGGCCGGAAGCTCCCTTTGACTGGCGGACTATGAGACCCCTGGCTTCTCGTAGATAGAATATCTATTAGGCCTCTTCTAAGCCTTGGTATCTGCTCCTGTTTTCCCTCTGCAAGGCCGAGCTAATCCACCCCGCGACTTCCGTCAATCCCTTCAAATTCACCCCAGTCTCCACTCCCAGTTTCCCCAGCATATACACAACATCCTCAGTCGATACATTGCCAGTAGCGCCCTTCGCATAGGGACAGCCGCCCAAACTCGCCACAGAAGCATCGACAACAGTGACTCCCATAGCCAGCGCCACTAGTATGTTGTCTAGAGCCCTGTCTTCTGTGTCGTGGAAGTGCACTGCTAAATGCTCAGCTGGGATTTCCCGCATGACTTCCTGCAGCATTGCTTTCGTGCCTTCCGGAGTACCGATGCCTATAGTGTCTCCCAGGGAGATTTCGTAGCAGCCCATGTCTTTCATCCTTTTCGCGATGCTCCTGACCTTAAAAGGGTCCACGAAGCCTTCATACGGACAGCCCAATACGCAGGAAACATAGCCGCGGACTTTTACCTTGTCGCTGTAGGCCTGAGCCAGGATGGGGCGGAACCTCTCGAGACTTTCCTCAATGGTGCAGTTGATGTTGGAGCGACTGAAGCTTTCGGAGGCGGCTGCGAAGACTGCCACTTCCTGTACTGCTGCGGCTCTGGCAGCCAGATAGCCTTTCGAATTGGGTGTCAAAGCGACATAGCACGTCCCTTCACTCTTCCTTATCCGCCTAAACACCTCGCTCCCGTCGCCCATCTGCGGCACCCACTTGGGCGACACAAAGCTCGTGGCCTCAATGGTCTTGAGTCCACAGGCAGAGAGTTTGTCTATGAATTCCACCTTTAAGTCAGTGGACAGGACTCGGGCTTCGTTCTGCAGACCGTCTCTCGGACCCACTTCCACAATTCGGACGGAACGAGGGAGAGAAATGCTGCGGAAGGCGTGGACTAGAGCCTGGATTTTGGCCAGGCCACTCGTCATTTTCCTCAATGGCGGATGATGACGTAGGTACTGATAAGGCCGGACCTGAGCCTGGGATATCTCTTTGCTTTTCAAGGCTGAACTTACCCTCTAACTGCACTGCTAATAGGCCCTTCCCCTGCCTTTCTGCAAGTCTTTAAACACACCAATTGCCCTTTTCTCCCTCATCAACCTTCACTTACTTCCCACTTCTTCCTCACACCTTCCATCTCCCCTTTAACACAGCCATACTAATATGCATACAGTTCCACAAGAAGAACCCAAGCGGCCTTCAGTAGGCATCAGCTGGAGCGACATTACCTTCAAAGTGAAGGCACTCAAAGGCATGACCAAAGGCGAAGACGGCTTCACAGAGCTGATCCACGGAGTCTCCGGCTTCGCCAATCCCGGACAAGTCCTAGCGCTGATGGGCGGCTCAGGAGCCGGCAAAACCACTTTGCTGAACATACTCAGCGACCGACTCGCCAACCCGAAGAACACGAAAATAGCAGGAAATGTGCGAGCAAATGGACAAGATGTGAAGTCAATCGACTACAAGACCTACATTGGCTACGTCATGCAGGACGACATCCTACTCGACACTATGACTCCAAGGGAGTGCTTGCAGTTCTCAGCCAATATGAGAGTGCATGGCACAGCGGAGCAGAAGCGGGCTAAGGTCGAGCAGTTGTTGGAGGACTTGAAGCTGACGAGTGTGGCGAATAACAGAATTGGAAGCACAATGATTAAAGGGATATCTGGGGGAGAACGCCGGAGGACTAGTATTGGCGTGGAACTGATCACCAACCCTTCAGCAGTGTTTTTAGATGGTAAGGAACATGTAGAGCCCACTTCTGGTCTGGACAGCTTCACAGCACTCACAGTTATGACCGTCTTGAAGTCTCTGGCAAAGAGTGGAGTGACAATCGTGTGCACTATTCACCAGCCCAGCACTGACATTTTCAACCTATTTGACCGACTTCAGCTGCTGACTGAAGGACATGTGGTGTACCAAGGACCTGCCTCAGAGGTTAGAACCTACTTCGATGAGTTGGGGTACGTGTGTCCGCCTCTCACCAACCCTGCAGACCACTTCATGAATGTGCTACACATCGTGGACCGACACAACATGACTCAGGAAGAAACGGACAAAATCGACTTCTTCGCCAAGAAATACATCGCTGCAACCCACAACGAGGCGCAAAACCAACTGACTGACGACTTACCGCAACTGTCAAGGAACGATTACCACTACAAAGCGAGCTACGGACAGCAATTAAGGCTGTTAGCCCAGCGCTCGGTGAGAAACACAGCGCGAAACCCGATAATTACGAGAGTGAGGTTTATGCAATTGTTCGTGTTCATGGTGATTATTATCCTGCTGTTCAATGACCTGGGGTCCGGCAGAGAAGGGATACAGAACAGGGCGGGTGCACTGTTCTTCATGGTCATTAACATGCTCATGCTGGGCATTCAGAACTCACTCCTGGCCTGTAAGCTCCTACGTAGTTCCTATAGAGCGCGCCCTGTTTCTCAAGGAACAAGGGATGGGCATGTATGGAGTCGTGCCTTACTTCCAGTCCAAGAACATCGCGGAGTTCCCGATCCAGATCTTCCCGCCATTCATCTATTTCGCTGTGGTGTACTTCGGCCTGCAGCTGAACACAGAGACAGCGGATAAGTTCTTTATCTTCTGCCTGGTGCTGCTGCTGGTGCATCTTTGTGGCTGCTCCATTGGGTTGCTGCTGGGGTCTGCGTTTCCCAATATACGAGTGGCGCTGAATGCGGGGCCTGTAAGGACTAAGCAGCTTGCGGCTATTCCGCTGATGCTATTCGGTGGGTTCTTCTCCAACCAGAACTCCATCCCCGTAGCTTGGCAGTGGGTTTCTTACTGCTCCGTACCTCCTAAGCAGCCCTTCCGCTACGCCTTCCAAGCCCTGGCAATCAATGAGTTCACAGACCTGCACCTTGACTGCATGGACGATGAGAACCCTTGCAACCCGCTGAAGCAGTTTGACTTCGGGGAAGGACTGTGGACCAGTGTCTACGTGCTCATTGGCATGACTGTGGGAGTGCGTATGCTGTCGCTGGTCTTTTTGAAGCTCTTGGTGCGCAAACTGGGTAGTTAGACTAACACGGCTTAGACGTCCTCTATAGACTTCCATTAGAATGGCGGATTTAGGCTCAAAACGTTACTTCGACTACCATAAAAACCACCAATCCACTAGCATTACCTTCACCCAAGACCACTATATCCGTACTCACGCACTGCCCTACTCCCACCAGTCCGCCCTGCAACTCAGTGCCCCGCTCCTGCAGTCTCCAGACGTCCTGCAAACTCTCCGGAGCGAAGCCAGACAGATAGCACAAGAAATCGAGGAAAAGCGAAGCAGACGACTCGCGCTGGAAGCAAGGAACTCGAGACTGAAGTTTCGACCGGGCCCTGCAGAGGATGACAGAGAGGACAGGACGGACCAAGCCATGCAGCGCAAGGAGGCAATTCGACAGCGCAGTCTGGACTATGTCCAATCCGCCCTCAGAGACCAGGCAGAAAGCGAAGAGAGACGCAGACAGTATCGTCACTTCCAAATGTCTCTGCGAGAAACTCAGGAAAGGGAGGTGCAAGAAGCGCAGGCTAAAGCCGCAGAGGCCAAATTAAGCGGAATTCAGCAATACCGCTCGACTCTGCAATGGCAACAGAGCCAGCCGAGTCTGCTCTCCACAGAGGCCTGGAAGGGCTCAGCCACTGTTGGTACATTAGGCCAACAGTCCGGAGAGCGATACACCAAAAAGCACCCAAAGAGGGTCTTTACAGACCCAATCGCCTTCGAATTCCCCAGAAGTCCAGAAGCCGTGCAGAAGGAGGAAAGGAAGAAAGCGGCTGTGGCCTTTTTCGGGGCAGACAAGACCCAAAGCAGGGGATTGGCAGGAGCAGGCCAACTCTCCCTGCAGAAATACACCGACCCAGGCTGTGACAAACACACCGGGCTGAATTTCACCGACACGAGACAGCTCCTAGTGTAGGGAGTAGCAGCTTAGCGATGCACTGTAGACTAATATGTTGCTTTCCCTGCGCAGATTCTGCACACTCAGCACGAGTCAGTACAGTCAGAAAGTCAGCCTGCTCCTCGACTCCTTATCCGAGCAGTTAGAGACGAATCCCGCTGCTTTTGTGGAAGACGTGAGTCTGTCCGACGGGGTGCTGACCCTGGTTTGCAAGGGAAACAACACCTATGTGATAAACAAACAAACCCCGAATTTGCAGGTCTGGCTGTCTTCTCCCTTCTCGTAATGCCTAGACAGAGGGCCGAAGAGGTATGAGTATGAGGCGGGACAGTGGCGCAATGTGAGAGATGGACATGACTTGGTGGGACTGTTGACCAGGGAACTGAGGGAGAAGTATGGCATGGGCGGGGAGTTGAAGTATCCAGAGGACTAGACAAAAGTAGACATATCTAGGGCAATTTCAGCAATAGCGTCATTAGATATGTAAAAAGCATTACAATCTAAAATCCACTGCACTTGATCTTCTCCCATGGGTAATTTTCCCACTTCCTGTACTAAGTCTTTCCATTTTGACCTCGTTTGCGCTATGAAACTTGCTGATTTCAAGCCTTCCACTAGCACGTTTAGGCTTCGCAGTGCGAAACAGCCAGGTGTGCAGGTCCCTAGCACTCATACGTAGGTCAGGATTGAAGTTAGTCATTACGTGAATGATGGAAATTGCTGAGGAGGAAACAGTTTGCCAGACTTGTTGACTGAAGGGGATGTAGTTGTCACGATTGAGGCGGAGAGTTTCGGAGCAGGAAGGACTGAGGAAGGGGTTTGTACCAGTAATCAATGTATAGAAGATAATTCCCGCTGCGTATATGTCTGCCTTGATCCCGTGCTTCCGCTTTCGTAGGATTTCAGGAGCGAAATAGCCTGGAGACCCTGAAGTATCGCATAAGTCAGTGCCTTCACATCTCAGAGCGAGTCCGAAGTCTAAGAGTTGGAACTGAGTCCTGTCAGCAGGGTTGGTGAGGACTATATTGGCGGGTTTGATGTCTCTATGCACTATATGTTCACTTTCCAGGTATTGGAGTATGTCCATTAATTTCACCATGAAGCCCAAAGCTTCAGTCTCTGTGAAAGGGGTGGAGAGGGCTGTGGAGAGGACTTGGCCTTCGTAGTAGTCAGTCACCAGGTCAATACTTGATGCACTTTCATACACTCTGTGCAGCCTTAAGAGGCTGGTATGCGAAATAGTCCGCAGAATGTCAATTTCGCTGCGGAGGGAATTCTTGCGCTTCAGTGACCGTAATAGAGTGGGTTTAGCATAAGACTTGACTGCAACTTTCCCTCCGTTTGCCTTATCAACTGCCATATAAACTATAGACTGCCCTCCTCGACCGATTTCCCCCAGCATTTCATAGTCATTCTTCAGGTCTGTCATAATCGCAACTTGAGCCAATGCCAGCAGCCATTGGTCCAGTTCCCCACTATCACTCACATAGAAGTCGTCCCCCCACTCTCCGCATTTCAATCTAAAGCCAAATCTGCTCTGCTTGTCATCCTTATCCTCAAAAGGCTCCACAGTCGCCCAACTCATTTTCCCCTCCAAGAACTGCACCCTGTCTTCAGTCCACCACATCACTTGTAGCAGTTTAGTGTTTGTGAGGACATAGAACTGGGGCGCAAAGCCAAATGATAAGGAATCTTGGCAGTAAAGGAAGCCGCTATATAGGATTTCGGAAGCCTTAGGAAAGAATTCTCTCGGCTTCGTCCAGAAGTGCAGCTCCGAACCCCCCATTTCGCACATATCAGAACTTGGCATTATATTGCCAGGATGAGTTTACACCCTATTCGCACATGGCCGAAGTCCAGATTTTTTGCTAAAGTCGAAAGCACTATGTGCCTTCTAGAGAGTGAGGGCGCAGGACAATTATATAATTATGGGGCAGCGACACAGGCGACTTTTTCAAAGCTGTAGGACAGATCTAGTGGGTAGCAGGGTAGAATAGACCTGTACAGTTCAGATCGCCCTACTGCTTTCACAAGCAGGGTTTCCTGGCTAGTGCACTGTGCAGTTCTTAGCCACTCTGTAGCTTATCCACGACTCGTTCTGCTTCGCTATTAGTAGTAAGCTTTGCCACTGCTATCTCCACAAGGCCGCAGTGCCTCCTAAGGTTTTCCTTTCCCAGTTCTGTATCAGGCCTAAACTTGCACTTCATCAGATGCAAGTCTTAGCAGAGAGATGAACTTTCTACATGTGGCAGTGAAGCGGTCGGCTTATTGCTACTCTCAGTGCTTCCTCGCCTTTTACTTCACAATAGCTACAATTGTCTCGTCTAATTGACCTATTTTACTGCATTTTGCGTGCACGAGAAACTTGACCGTCGTCTAATATTGGTGAACAATTCACATTTCACCAATGTAAATATATGAGGTGTCGCAGTCCCCATAACTTCCCTAAGCGTCTGCTTGCTTTTCCCATAAGAATTTCTTCTGTCACTCTTTGAGTGCGATTTACGTGCACAGACATGTCCTAGCCAGGTACTCAGGTCTCGGGCGCTCATACGCTGGTCTGGGTTCAGATTCGTCATGACGCGGATGATTGAAATCACTGGGGAGGATATGCCCTGCCAAATTTGAGAGTTGAAGGAGATGTCGTTCTCGCAGTTCCGTCTGAGAGTTTCGGAGCAGGAAGGACTGAGGAAGGGGTTTGTACCAGTAATCAATGTATAGAAGATAATTCCCGCTGCGTATATGTCTGCCTTGATCCCGTGCTTCCGCTTTCGTAGGATCTCAGGAGCGAAATAGCCTGGAGACCCTGAAGTATCGCAGAGGTCAGTGCCTTCACATCTCAGAGCGAGTCCGAAGTCTAAGAGTTGGAACTGAGTCCTGTCAGCTGGGTTGGTGAGGACTATATTGGCGGGTTTGATGTCTCTATGCACTATATGTTCACTTTCCAGGTATTGGAGTATATCCATTAATTTCACCATGAAGCCCAAAGCTTCAGTCTCTGTGAAAGGGGTGGAGAGGGCTGTGGAGAGGACTTGGCCTTCGTAGTAGTCAGTCACTAGGTCAAAACTTGATGCACTTTCATACACAGTGTGCAGCCTTAAGAGGCTGGTATGCGAAATAGTCCGCAGAATGTCGATTTCGTTGATGAGGGAACTCATGTGTTTCAATGACTGGGACAATATTCGCTTATCATAGGATTTTATAGCCACTTTTTCTCCATTTGCCTTATCGATTGCCATATAGACTGTAGACTGTCCTCCGCGGCCTACGAACCCCTGGATCTCATAGTTCTCTTTCAAGTCTGTCATAACTGCGACTTCTGCTAATTTCGCCAGCCATTGGTCTAACTTCTCTGCATCCCCCACATAGAAGTCCTCCCCCCACTCCCCCCACTTCAAACTAAACCCAAACCTGCTCTGCTTCCCATCTCTCTCCTCAAACGGCTCCACAGTGGCCCAGCCCACTTTCCCCTCCAGGAACTCCACCCTGTCCTCAGTCCACCACTGAACTTGCAACAGAGTAGTGGCAGTCATAGCGTAGAGGTGGGGAAGGGGCTGATTGCTGTCGCTTTGAGTATATAGAAAGCCACTATGCAGAATGCTGGAGTATTTGGGAAAGGACTCTTGTGGCTTGGTCCAAAAGACTTCGCCCCTAAAATAGTCACTGATGGTGACTGAACTATTCATTATCTTGGAAGAAGTGGGAGAAGCACTGAGCGTGTTAGTGAATATCCCTGCTTACGGGCTGAATTGCTTAGCGGAGACATGTCCTGCTGAATATAAGGCTAATTTGTACTAAAGACTTCTGAGTTTTATTGTTTCGATTATGCATTTTAGTACTGCTAGTAGGTGTTTCAATTTTGGGAACTTTGGTACGGTTCTAGGATTGCAGTGCCTGCAACTGGCCCAAATCGGCTCGTTCCATTGACTCAGAATAACTCTACGCTGAAAACTAGTCAAAAGCCTATTTAAGATTCAGGCACTACCGTATCACTATCCCAAATAACCTAAATTAGCAGGAAGATCTAGTACCCAACTATCAAACTAGTCAAACTCCCCCTTCAATTCCCTTTACACATATCTCCTTAAACCCTCTCGAAGGCTGTCTTCCCTGCAAACACTGAGGCTTTCCCAGCTATTCGCATGTGTGGCGGCCACCTATCTGTCCATTAGAATGGCTGCCTACTTCACGAGTTCCAAGCGGGGGGAAGTCTCGGAACTGCAAGAGGAACTCAATTCCACCAAAGCAGACCGGAAGCGGGAAGCGCTGAAGAAGGTGATAGCGGCCATGACTGTCGGTAAGGACGTATCCGCCCTCTTCCCTCATGTAGTCAAGTGCATGGAGACGCCAAACATCGAACTGAAGAAGCTAGTGTACCTCTACATCATCAACTACGCCAAGTCCCAGCCCGACGTGGCCATCATGGCTGTCAACTCCTTCATCAAAGACGCACGTCAGAAGGCCAATCCCTTGGTCAGGGCGCTCGCAGTGCGCACTATGGGTTACATCCGCGTCCAGAAAATCACCGAATACCTATTCGAACCCCTCAGAGACTCGCTTGTCGACCAAGACCCGTATGTGCGCAAAACTGCAGCTGTCTGCGTAGCGAAGCTGTACGACATTTCCCCGGAAATGGTAGAGGACCAGGACATGCTGGGCGCCCTCGCCTCACTCATCAGTGACCAAAACGCCATGGTGGTCGCTAATGCTATCGCCAGTATCAACGAAATCACAGAAATGAGAGGGAGACCTTTTGTACCGCTCAATTCAAACGTAGTTGGGCGAGTCCTGAGTTCGCTCAATGACAGTAATGAGTGGGGGCAAATACAAATTCTGGACTTCGTGGCCACTTATGTGCCCAGTGACTCGCAAGAGGCAGAGGGCATCATTGAGAGAGTTCAAAGTCGACTGGTGCATGGCAACCCTGCAGTTGCACTCGCCGTTATTAAGCTCATTTTCAAGTACTTGGACTACATTTCCAACCCTGAGGTCATTAGGACCATTGGCCGCAAACTCACTCCTCCGCTCGTCACCTTGCTGAGCGGCCCTGGAGAAATCGTCTACGTCGCTCTCCGCAGCATTTCCCTAATTGTCCAAAAGCGTCCCTTCATCCTGGAAAAAGACATAAAGTTTTTCTTCTGCAAGTACAACGACCCCACCTACGTCAAGCTGGAAAAGCTGGACATCATCGTGAAACTAGTGGACCTCAGGAATGTAGACATGGTGTTAGCAGAGCTCAAGGACTACGCAAGTGAAGTAGACCCGGAGTTCGTGGGGAGAAGTGTGAAGGCGCTGGGACGCTGCGCACTGAAGCTGGAAAAGGCGACAGAGCGCTGTTTAATGGTGCTATTGGAGCTGATCCATACCCGGTCACAGTACATACTGCAGGAAGCAGTAATAGTCCTAAGGGACATATTTCGGAAGTACCCAGGCCGATATGAGCGGATTCTAACAGAGTTATTCCAAAACTTGGAGACTTTGGAAGACACAGAGGCCCGGGCTTCCCTCATCTGGATGCTCGGAGAGTACGCTGAGCTGCTGCCCACCGCCACCGCCCAACTCCAGACCTACGTCTCTGGCTTCCTCGACGAGCCCGCCAACGTGCAGTTCCAACTCCTCACAGCCACTGTGAAGCTATATTTGAAGGTTCCGGCTGATAGTGAGGAAATGATAATGTCGCTGTTGAGGCTGGTGACTACGGAGTGTGCGAGTCCTGATATGCGAGACCGGGCTTATTTGTATTGGAGATTGCTGGCTTCCGACCCTGAAAAGGCCAAAAGAGTGGTGATGTGTGAGAGGCCTGTAATTATTGAGGAAGCGGGGAATATGGACCCGTCGTTGCTGGATAAGTTGTTGGAACAGTTAGGGACTTTGGCGTCTATTTACCATAAAAACCTGGACGCAGGCATAGGAAAGGTGAGGGAAAGGGCTATGCAGGGCAAGGAAAACCCCCAAGAACTGGTAGACGAAGAGGCAGGCATGCACCCTGAAGAGGACAGTGCCCCTCCCAAGCCTCAAGTCGTCGACTCCAGACCAGGAGTGGACCTACTCAACCTGATGGACGACCTCCCAAGACAGCCAGAGGCAGTAAAGACGCAGAGAGCTGCAGTGCCTATGCAGGTCGTCCTCAGCGCAGACACCCCAGGCACCCACCAGCAGCGCGGCCTGCAGGTGGAAATGGCCTTCCAACGCGAATCCGGGCAAATTTACTTAGACCTGCGCATGACCAACTTCAGCGAAAACACACTAACAGACTTCGCCATTCAATTCAACGTCAACTTCTTTGGCTTGTCTCCCGCTGCTCCACTAGATGCATTTGAACTGCCTAGAAACGCTCAGCAGTCGCTACGTCTCCGTATCACCCCTGGACTGAAGGTCTCCAACGACCCTCCCACAGTCCCCTATTTGATTCAAATGGCGTTGAAGAGCTCTCTGGACATCTTTTACTTCCAGGCGCCCTGCATGTTCACAGTCCTCTTGGTACTGTCTATGTAGACGGAAGGAGGAGAGTTGAGTCGAGATGACTACAAGAAGGCGTGGAAAGGAACCAGTGACCAGAACGAATTCGCACACCAGCTCGCCAGCATCAACTCCGCCTTCCAGTCCGTAGAAGCCATCAAACAGCGACTCGTGCAGAACAACATTTTCTTCATTGCAGGCCGCACAGTGGACGCCGAGCAAGCCCTGTACTTCAGCAGCATCAGTGAGAGAGGACTGATGGTGCTGCTGGAAGTCAGGGCGAGAGAGCCGGTGCAGAGCCTCACAATGGCTTGCAAGACGGAAACTGCACTTGCAGCGCCGTTATTCATCCAGGCCGTTAGTTTCCTCCTAGCTACGACTCACTAGAAAGCCTAGCCAATGAAGTTAGTCAGGGAGAACTGGCAGCGGGCCTTCCAGCGCCTGTCACTGCTCAGTTTCGCCCATAGAGCAGCGGTTAGACGACTGCGGAATAGAGCTCGAGTCATACATCTCAGTTCCCACTGACTGATGTTGCCTCTGACTTGAGCCTGGAAGTAGGCCTCTGTCAGTACTGGACCAGTGGACATGGCTTCTTCATAGTCCCCAACAGGGAAGTCGGCTTCCAGGCGAGTCACCACAAGTCGCTTCAGGTTGTCGGGTAGGGAGTTCATAGCGTTTGCTAGGCTCTAGCTAGCAGCCCTTGGCTCCCTGCCATTTCCTCTGGAAGCAGTAGGCATTCGGAGTCAAAGGAGTGAGCGGCACTTGGCGAAGTACAAGGCACTCGGACTTTCGGTTCTCTATGAAGTCTATACAGACCTCTGAGCGTAACTCAGTTTTAATCAGCGTCAAGCCACTTTATCGTCCCTATTAGTTCGCTGTAGTGGCTGCAAAGGCACCTTTTCTCCGATTTCGACCATAGCATGGGCCTATCAACCTCGATATCAGCCTCTAGTAACAGTCCACCTCCATTCCCCAAGCCTGCATACATCCCCACAGTGAGTCCATCTCTGTGTCTGTAGTAGTAATCAATGGAGCAGCTGAACGCTTACCTAGACAGCCTGTCAGAGCACTTTGACGGGATACCGTGGATGCGGCAGCTGGCGGCTCGCTTCAACCTGAAGACTGCTCATGTGGCTCTGCTAGTAGTGTTTGTGGCCTTTGTCATGGTCTTCTCAGGCGTGATGGACTACCTAGTCTGCAACTTGATCGGCACAGTGTACCCGGCTTACCTCAGCTTCAAGGCTATTGAGAGCAAGGAGGGAGACGATGACAAGCAGTGGCTCACCTATTGGGTGGTCTTCGCAATCTACAGCGTAATCGATGACTTCTCGGGAATACTGCTGTTCTGGCTGCCCTTCTACTACCCTATCAAGCTCGCAATTCTCATCTGGCTCGTCTGGCCAAAAACTCGCGGCGCTCTGGTCATTTACGAGAGAGCCATCAAGCCGCTGCTCAAAAGGTTCGAAGGACAAATAGACGAGAAGCTGCGATTAGTCAACGAGAGGGCGGAGGAAGCGGCTAAAATGGGTGCAGAGTTGGGAGCCAAGGGCCAGGAATTCGCGATGAAGAAGGGAGTGGGGTACATGATGAGCGGCAAGTCGAGCTCTTAAGTAGGACTTTCTCGTGCACTGCTTCCTTGCTTTATAATCAAAGTGGCAGTCAAACTCACGAAATCGCACTCATATCAGCCCCCGGCCCGTCTGCTCTCCAGCCTGGCCTCTTGGCCGGGCCTCACGCTCAGTCCTGTGTACTTGGTTCCGCAGCTTGCCTCTGCACATGACGAAGCCTTGGTCCCTATCTCTGACTTCATCCCCAGCTTTTCCATCGACCCAGCTGCTATGACAACTTCGTTCACTAGCAACTCCCTGGTGCTGCATGAAGAAGGCGAGGAACTGTCGAGCAACATTGAGGAATTGACGCAGGAGGAACAGAAACTAGAGGGCGAGTTCTCCTTTTCTCGCCTGTCTGACATTGGGGGAGACGGCAGTTGGTCGAAGAACACCTCGAAGTACCGGGTGTTTTCCCTACTGAAGAGTATTGCAGATGCCAGTGACTGGGACTTCCCGGCCTCTGACAGCACCGATAAAGCCGGCATGCCCAGTCCCCAATCCCTCCATTCCTTCATCATCGAGGCGCCAGACCAGACATCCGACTCCCACCACTCCCTGTCCACCCTGGGAGACGTGGACGAAGGGGAAGCGCAGGTGTCCACTCGACTCTTCCTGCAAGGAACTGCCTCGCACAACAAGTTGCAGGCCGAACCTATCGTCTTCTTCAAGTGTCCGCCCAAAGTCATTGTCGATGCCTCGGTTCTGATGGTGTCGCATTCGATAATCTCCCCGCAAGAGACGGTGGCGAGGGATTATGTGGGGTCGCCGCTGTATAGGAGACTTGCAGTGTGCAGACAGATGCAAAGGGAGAAGGTGGAAGTCCACTTCTCCTGCTGCTTTACTGGCTATTTGACTGCTGTCGGCTTGGAGTTCTCGAATTTGCCAAGGACTACTCGTGCTTATGTCAATTACGATATCGAAAGAGTGGACTTCGCAGCGTTTTTCCACTCTTCAGCGCTGTCCGTTCTAGTGAGTAACCAAGTGCTGTGGCTGGCCTGTGGACATGAGCACTGCCTGGCCATTACAGCCTCAGGACAAGTCTGCACCTGGGGAAATGGCAACTCCGGCTGCTTAGGCCACGGTGACTGCACTCACAAACTGTCTCCTACCGTCGTAGAAACACTCGCTGGAGTGGTGGCTGTGTATGGCGACTGCGGAGCTTTTCACTGCGCAATTGTGACTTCAGAGGGAGAGCTGTGGACCTGGGGCAGGGGAGATGCACAGCAGCTCGGCCACACTTCCGACAAAATGATAAAAGACGAAGTGGGCTGGATGACCACTTTCCCTCAGCCTGTGCTTTACTGTCTGCGGAAGGAACTGGCTGTTCGCTTCGTGGCTTGCGGAGAAGCACACACTTTGCTGCTGGACTCCACAGGGACTGTGTACGGCTGCGGGTGGTGTGAGGAAGGACAAGTGGGCAGGCCTTCCACAGGAGCAGAGGTGGTCAGTTGTCGCCTAGGCAAGCTGTTTCTGCCCTCCACAGACCCTATAGTGAAGGTAGTCGCTGGGTCTTTGCACAGTGCCGCTTTGAGCCAATCTGGGAAAATCTACATCTGGGGCAATGGGAAGCAAGGACAACTCGGCCTGGGCAACTCCCACTTAGTGGCAAAAGCGCCCATGGTAGTGTCGACTCTGGATGATAAGTTCGTGATAGACATAGTGGCCGGAGAGAGCAGTATGCTGTGTCTCACAGCGGACTACAGTGTGTATGGCTGGGGAAAGGGAGTGGCAGGGGTATTTGGTAGGGAAAGTATGCAGTTCCCGCGAGGGTCGGAATTGGTCTGTTTCCTGCCCAGACAACTGGGGGAGCTTTGTGCTCCTCAGCGGTTTCTGGCCTCGAAGATGGCGGATGTGACACAAGTTCTGTTCTAGTGTGCAATAGGAGGATTAGCCTAAATTTCCTCTAGGAGCAGCTCCATTTCTGTCCCTTCCTCGTCCTCTGCCTGCAGAAATAGGCCTTCCTGCTCAGACTCGGGCGCTTGCTCTGCAGGGGAAACGGGCCTTGGGTCAGGCTGAATAGACTTAGGCGAGTTAGGGTCGTACTGCAGTAGGTCCTTTGCAGCATAGTCGTAAAAGACGAACCACAATGGACTGTGCATTGGGTATTTCTTCAACAACTCAGCTTCGCCATAGGTCTCAAACCACTCATGAAAGTGACGTACAAAGCTAGAGTTGGCGAAAAGAGCGTTTTTGTATTGTCTCCCGAAGGAAGAATAGCGGTTGCCCTTCTCAGGCTTGCCTTCCGGCCCCAGGTAATCCCGCCAAAAGAACCTCACTTCTGCTGACATGGACTTCCGGACTCGCGGGAAGTGCGTCTGCATGTAGGCTCGAAAGGCTCTCAGCCAGTACTTGTCCTTTTCCTCAGTCTTCTTATGTACAGGGTCAAAGGGACGATTCAGCTTTCTCCCCCTTTTCTTTCTCTCTTTTCCAGGCAACACCGACTTTCCAGCATTCCCACCAGTCTGCAGGTCCGCCACTTCCTCAGTCTGCAGCTCCGCCCCCAAGAAACCCTCCTCCCCAGTCATTTCCCGCCACTCTGCACTCTCTGGCGAGAGATCAGTCAGTGCAGACAGAGAAGAAGGGAAATCGCAGCCTCTACAAGAGGTCTGCTTGGCAGCTAGGCGTCCCTCCCAGTCCCCAGTGGTCTCCAGCGGGTCTGTTTGAGCCCTTTGTGTACTCATTTAAGCGTAGATGTATTAGTGCGAAGAACTCAGGGTTGAGCTGAAGGTGCGCCACTCCAAGGCGAGGGACTGCAGGCAGTGCTCCACTAGAGCGCTGAACTCTGCGAAATGGCGAGTTTCTGCCTCGTTTGTCTCCGAGCCCAGACGAAACATCTCCGCCTTCGCCAGGTAGTTGAAATAGCCATAGGTAGCTTGCAGAGTGTCCACAGCCAGTGTGTCTGCAGGCAGCATTTTGGGCAGCACCAGTGCCTTTTCACTACGCAACGTGGCTAATTGCTGCAAATTCGCCGCAGACAGCATCCACTTCCCTGCCTCTCCCTGCGCCCACAGTCTGTTCTTTCTGCTTTCCAGTCGTTCCGCGGCCTTGACATACACTTGCAAGTGAGTTTCCCTTTCCTTCAGCACTTCCTGCAGTTCTGCAGCTTCCAAGTACCTGTATTTAAAAAACTGGTTCAAGTGGTCTTTGCACAGTTCCGCTATTTCAGACTCGTGCTTGCTCCACTGGAACACTGCAGTCGCGAAGCCGCCGTAGTTCCATCGCATAGTGTCAGTCCTCGTAGCGACATCCTGCAGCTCCGAAAGCGCTTTTAGCGTCTCAGCGAAGGCTTCCAGCTCTTTACTTACACTGCCTAGTGCGGATATCAGGGACTCGGATTGACGTTTGAGCTTCTTTTTGAGCAGTTCAGTATGAGTGAGGAAGTCGGATATGACAGTGAAGTGGTCAGTTAGAAGGGGTGAAGAGCACAGGACAGAGTCTGACAGAGAGGGCTGTTCTTGCACTAGTTCCGGCCGTTTAAGGCGTTTGGTGGTCTTTTGCACCTGGTGGAAGTGGTCGTTGGAGGTTTCTTTGAGGAACGCGAGGAGGTAGGGACTGCGGAGGAAGAGGGGAGTAGCAGCAATATTCTGGAGAAAGCGGCTCAAAAAGGCAGTTCTTTTGCTTATTGTATCAGAGGAGACCAGGCCTGTGGCCTTTTTGGGAGGGAGAGGCGGCACCTGCCTGGAAAGTACGAAATAGCCAGGAAACTGCACCTGCAAAACCGCTTTCAGCCACTGAAAATCGCTGAATTTGCGTTTAACAGTCCAGGAAAGCGGCTCTGTAGCCACCACAAAGTTGACATGCCCACTAGCTAGCAGACTTCCCCCGACTATTTCAGTCCTTCGTAAAGGTTACTTTCCCAGTGATATTGTGACTTTTGCCACTGTACTCAGTTCGGTAGGGGACAGTGGACTGCTGGGCAGGGAGTAGGCAGGCTCTGTGAGCATTAGGGAGGAGATTTCCGAGCAAGTGAGCATTTCTGGTGGAGGGAAGTAGGAAGGTGTTCTCAGTTCCTGGGGAATAGTGGGTTCCGAGGGCTGGCTGTCTGATGCTTGATTCAGCTGGGAATCGGGTGCAATTGGGACTGCTGGGGACTGGGAAGGTCTGGATACATCGCTTGTGGTCTTAATCTCTTCTATACTCAGGTCTTCCTGCATCGTTCTGCCCAGGCCAGTCTGATACTCCTCGTCCTCCCTCTGCGGGCTGAGACTGAGTTTAAAGCGCTCCACACAGACCTGCAACTCCTGCATCGTCCACTCATCCACATCCGCCCCCTTCTCCCTCTCTATAAACTCAGTGAACTGGTCTGGCTCGTACCCTTGCTCTATCACTTCCTGTCTGAGGAATGCTCGTTTGGCCTGTCGCTCTGATTCCTGTGCTTCCATGGCAGTTTAATATGCGTACGAGTACTGGTGGGTTTGCCCATAGCTCGCGGCCGCGCCCGAAGACGCAGAGTGAGTCGAGGCCGAGGGCGATTTCCTCGCATCGGCGGATGTTTGAGCTGGTCACTTCGCAAAACACTTCAATGATAGTGGACCAAAGACCCCGAGTTCGGATTAAGGACGAAAGCGAGTGGGCGACCAAGGACGAAGAGAAGAACGAAGTGGGGCAGCAGCTCACTGTACTGAAGAAAAGACACGACTTGTCCAGAAACCTGCTTGGGAAAAGAGAAGTAGAGCTGCAGTCGTTGGAACATGAATACGGGCAGTTGGCCGCCATCGAGTCCACAGCGGAGAGCAGACAAAAGCGACTGATGGAGCAAATTGAGGAGAAGGAGCAGGAAATCAAGAGGACGAAAGAGCTGCAAGACCAGGCCAAGGACGAACGTTTCATATACGAACATGTGTTGGAAAGGATGAAGAAAACCAAAATCCACCTGGAGTTGAAGTCGCACCAGTTCGACAGTGAACTCAAAAACAAGCAGTTCGTGGTAAATGAGCAGCTTCAGAGGATGCGGAAATCGCAAGGCAATTCCTTCCTTGCCCGGCAAGCTGTCGAAGTCGCCCGTCACCTCTTCAGCAAGGAAGAAAAGCAGCAGGAAGACCAAGCTCTTGAACTCGAACGCAACATGCGCAACCGCAAGGAAATGGCCTCTCGCAGGGAAGACCGCGCGGTCAGACAGGCGGAAATAGCGGAGCAAGCTGCGAATGAGCAGCAGGACCCTGAGGAAACGCGTCTCAGACAGGGCTATTTACTGCATAAGTTCTGGTGGCATGCGCTGCAGCGGAAGCTGGAAAAGGACAAAGCGCAGTCGGTGGAGATCGAAGAAGCCTTTCAAAGCATAAAAATAGCCACAGGGCTCAGTGACGTCCGCGAAATAGTGGAGAAGTTCCTAACAAAGGAGCAGACCTACTCCCACCTCGTGCAAGCAGTGACCGAAACCGAGCAAAGAGTGGAGCAGCTGAAGCAAGCCATCGAGGACGAGCAGCAGGACATCCGTCACTTCGAGGTCTCAGAGCACAAGCTGAACGAGGCTGCAGATGCGAAAGATATTGACCAGCAGATCATGCAGGAACTGAAAGAGGTGCAGAGCGCACAGGAAAAGCTGCAGAAGCACGTAGTGGTGTATGACCATATTGCGGAGTGGGTTCGAAAGGTGTATTCGCAGTTGTATCGCATCCAGCATAAGGACCAGCCAACCCTGGTGCACCCTACGGACTCGTCCGACAACTACCTTTTGACTATGTTTCAGAAACTGACTGTTCTGATAGAGGCACTGCTGGAGCCTATTAGAGCCAGCAGAGACGAAGTGGTGAGGAAAGTCGACGACCAAGAAGCCAAGAAAATCGACGAATTGATCCAGCAGTCCCCAGAAGCACTAAGGAAAGTGGTGCGAGTTCGGCCCACTGTGTTTGACGAAGACATTGGCAGTCCTGAATCAGCACTGAAAGGCACTCATTCGGATGAGGATGAGGATGGTAAGGCCTAGCTTAGGACTGGAAATAGAGTCGGAGCTGCAGGAGCAACGGCGCCGTATCAAGCTGTTTAGTCTGGAAAGACAAGAATCCGCACGCAAGAAGAAACTCAAAGAGAAGAAAGGAGAAAAGGTAGAAGGGAAGAAGTAGCCTAAGTCTGCCTTCGCTGGTCTACTAGCTGCTTCAGCCGCTGTATTTCCGCATCCTTCTCTAGCAGTTGCGCCTTGTAGAGGCGCAGTCCTTGCTCCGAGTTGTGCATGAGCATAGAGCGGTGATGCTCCGGACTTAGCAAGCCGGGTAGCGGGTAGAAGCAGTCAGGGTGCCATTTGCCGAAAATGCCTTCCCACACTGACATTCGACGCAAGGAAGTGCAAGGGAAAAGAGGGTCGTCCATGCCTGCTTGGTAGTAGGGGTTGATATAGTCGGAAGTGTGGTCCAGTATCCAGCCCCATATCGAAGTCGTGCTGGTCTTCATGTCAATTCCGTATCTATCTCTCTCGCAGTTCCCCATAAAGGTGCCGAAGCGGCCAGAGTGGGCGTGGTAGCAGAGGTCTAGGAGCAGCCGCTCGTTGAACTCGAAATGTGTGGGAAACTGCGAAATCACAGTCCTAAGCGCATCTAGGAACTGGATGAATATCGGACTTCGTTGGTCGTCGTGAGGGTCAGGGTTCGCATGTCCGAGTCTCTTATCGAACTGATGTCCGAACGACACCCAGTCCTTTTCTATCAGTACAGCCAGTCCTCGAATGGTCCGGTAGTAGGAATCCATGAATACCTGCGTAAGCGAGCATAGCTGGGCTGTTCGATCCCACCCGTCACTACAGTGAATCAGCACAGATCTGCCCGATGCTAATCGCTCAGCTATCGACTTCGCCCCACTCAGCACAATGCTAACATGGTTGAGCCAATTCGAGTTCTCAACCAATGTCAGGTACTTCGAGTCGGCCTGCGCATTCGTGCTTTGGAGAGTGTTCCAAGAGTTGCGCATGGCGTGGATGTTCTCAATGTTGAGAAAGGTCACAGAGATGTTGTCATAGTTGCCCTTGTTTTCCACGCCTCCGCCTGTCGCTCTGTTAGCATGTGCGTTTAGATACGGTCTGGCGTCGTATATGACTAGGCCGGAGGCTGCTTCGCCTAAGGCTTGTAGGTACCGCTCGTCCTCGTCTGACCTCATAGTGCGAATTCCAGTCTAGGTGGGAGTTACTTTGGGCTGACTGGATCGACACAGGGCAGATTTGAGGCGTCTGTTGGTCCACACGAGGACTGGAATGCGTCCCTTCGTTCTGAATCTCGCGCAGCCGATGACATCGTCCCTAGTCAGACTTTTGGGCACACAGATTGCTGCGGGGTAAGTCTCGCATATGCCCCAGTTCGAGTTATCCACCAGCCTCCACTTTCCTTCTCCACTCTCACTCACTCCGAACCGTCCATATTCCCTCTGTGCGTTGTACACCTCCCAGCCATTTTCCCTGGTCGCTAAGTGATGGGCGAAGGAGAACCGCATCCGAATGCTCTGCGGGAACATATGACTATACAGTATTGAGAACACGTTATATTGCTCCATTAGGTTGGAAGAGACGCCGAGAGAGAGAAAGCGGCCGTCCTTGGTAGTGATTTCAATGATGTTGAACTGGCGATCAATTCCCCGCTCACACTTCTGAATCATCAACAAAGGCACCTCAAAGAAGTCGCTCCTCAGCCGAGAATTGAAGCAAAAGGCAGAGTCTGCCGGCACCACCACGACCTGCCTACCCTTTACCCTGTAATTGGTCGCATAAATGACCCCCGCTATCCCCGTATTCGTCGTAATGAAAACTTGGCACTGCAGTCCGTAGCTCGGCTTGAGCTTCTCTATCAAGTAGCGCTCTCCCTCCAGCAGAAAGCCTGCTTCCATATACTAATTCCCATATATGGACTCGCAGCCTGTGCAGGTCTTCCCGCCTTCCCAGACTCCCCGCGCCTCCTCCACCCACCCTATTGTGGCTTCCGTGGATTTGGTGTTGGACGAAGTCATTGATGTGGTATCTGGGGCGAGCATCGCTCAGGCCTTTTCCTTCCTGTGTGAGCAGTTGAGTGCCTTTCAGACCCGGAAGACGGTGCCAGTGGCGCTGATCAGTCATGACCCGCAGGCACTGACCTCAGCTGAAGTGTTCGCTAGGATGGAGGACTATGCAGAGAAAAAGGTGCGAAGTCTGCACACAAAAGTGGCCTATTTGCGCGATCTGCACTGTACTAAGAAGACAGAAAAGGTCACTGAGATCCTCGCGACTGCCTTCGAAACTGCATCCTTGCTCTACTTGCTGGACTACGCGACGTACTTCATCCTCCTGCAGAACTTGGAAGCCTGGGACAAACACGTGGTGTCGAACCTGTTCGCATCCCTGCACGACTTGCTGCAGGACAGCAACATCCGAGTGGGCGTGATGGTCGAAATCTCGGGAGATGTGAGTGTATTCCGCAATTCGCTGGACTACAACATCGTGTTTAGCCTGGATGTGCAGGAAATCACGCTGAAAGGCTTCCAAGCAGTCAAGGAAATGGTCTTTCTCATGCTAATGTCCACTGAAGGCTTCCCAGCCCTGTCTTCCGACCTAGCGAAAGAGATATTTTCAGCTCCGTCCTTCGCAGATATGCGGAAACAGCTGAAATTCCAGGTAATTCGCCACTTCATGACAGCAGGCCTGCTAGCCAACCCTCATTTCAACACAATGTACGAGCAACTCCGAGCACTGGAAGAAGTCAGAGACTTCGCCTCTGCAGAAACGTTGAAAGCGGTGAAACAAGGGTGGCTGCAGGCCATTGGGAAGCTTAACACCTTGCTATTGAGCCAGAAAGTGCCTACTGTCACAAACCTGTTGGAGGTGTATTCGCATGCGGATTACCGCGACATACTGCCGATTGCGAGACTGTACAGTGCATTTGACGCACTGCAGAGCACAGAGCAGTGGGAAGAGGCACTGCAGCTGCTCGAAGTGACTAGTGGCAGAGTCAGTGAGCGGCTCACACTCCTGTACGCAGCTTGCCAACAGCACAGAGTCACAATTACTCCTCAAGCAGATGTTTCCCGGGCAAGAGACAGCCTGGACTTGTTCCTGTCGAATGAAGAAATGATGGCGACTGCTTTGGATTCGCAGGAAATAGCCGCCTTCCGCAAGGCCTATACTCTCTTTCTCGACCAGAACAGAGGTATTACCAAGGCCAAACAATCACGCAAAGACGCACTTCTCAACAAGCCTTTGAACGAAGACGCGAAATTCGACGCTTTCAAACGTACCTCTCTGCGCGAGTTAATCAGAACTCGATTCGAAGAGCCTCTACTGCACCCTGAGCAGCTTTTGAGGGAAAAGTGCCCCCACGACCATGCCTCTGTCCTGCTAGACAGAGACAGACTCACTGCTCAGACACAACTGGCCTGTCCGTTCCTGCACAACTCAGTGGACATGGTGGGAGACGTCACCAAACATTTGTTTTACCCACATGTTTATATGGGAATTGAGCGACTGGAGAAGCAGCTAAACCCGGATGTATGCTTAGTCTTCCACCTAGTGAGCAAGCGTGGGAAAAGAGTGGATTTAAGTGACGTATTTGACGAGTACTGTGGGGTAATAGGGAGAGAGGACCAGTCCAAGTCTCAGTAACTCCCAATTAGAGCGCGCTTCCTGCGGGCTGTGGGCGAGCTAAAGCTAATGGGCGTCCTGCGGGAAATGAAGCGGAAAGCCAAAGACGACCGAATATTCGTAGAAAAGCTGCTGGCTGCCAAGTCCACCGCTCTAAACTAGTCTTTAGGTCCACAGAGCTATTGGAAAGGGGACTATCATTTCCTGTTCCATCTTTCCTTATATCAAGAAGCAGTGGAAAGTGAGCCCGATGGACTGAGGGTCTGGAGGGGTAGGAAGCAACTCACTTGCTTTGCGAAAGTAGCGCTTAAACAAGCATAAAATTGGCTTGCGCAAGTACTTATGCCTAAGTTTGTCGACTAGGACGATGCGATTAGAGGCGGAAATACATCTCTCTCAGTGAATTCTGAGCTGTTCTCCCTCGAGATCCACCTAATTACCCTAGTGACTCCCCCAGACGAGTAGTTTTGAGGCGCCATAAAGAATGACTTCCCCCGAAGCTCGCTACCTCGAAGACAGACGCAAGAAGCAGGTGTTTTTGAGCCGCGAAATCATCGAAAAGGGGTACGACCCAGACGCCTTCACTGACTACTGCGAAATGCTGAAAAGCAGCGACATTGACATGTGGGCACTGACCGACCTCATGGACTGCGTGGAGACCTTCAAACTGCGCAATCACCCAATGGACAACCCGCCCGAAGTCCGCCCACAGAGTGACAGTCCAGAGCCAATTGACGTGCCGACTGTGGTGAGGTTTGCTTCGATGAGCCTGCCTCCAGTCAAGCCGCAGCCTTCCGAACCAGCAGTCGAGCCTGCCTCTGAGCCCTCGCTAGAAGAGATGAAACTCAGCGAAACCTCCGCTGACAACCCAGACTCCGCAGTGAGTTACCCCCAGGTGGAAGCTGGAATGGAGGAAGTGAAGGTAAGTGTTCATGACGGCAGGACTGTCTACACCATTCCCGGGAAACTGATGGGGGATAACCCCATATCGAAGACCAAGAATGCTCGAGTCACAGTGGAAAAGTGACCTCTATACAGCCCGGAATTGATATCGGGAGGCTTCTTCTCGAAGGCGTATATTGTGTATGAAGTCATCACTTACCCTTTCAATTGGCGAGTGAAGCGGAGGTTTAATGACTTCGAGTGGCTCAGAACTGCACTCAGTACCGCTTTCCCTGGCTACTTCATCCCGCCCACTCCCCCTCGTCAGCCTACGAACTCAGTCAATGAGGACTTCGTCATCAAGAGACAGCGGTTTTTACGGAGATTCATGGATGCGTTGATTTCCACTCCCATCTTCGCCCGCAGTCAAATCCTCTTCACCTTCCTAAAGGACCAGTCCATGGACGATCTGCACAGTGTAAGTCTCACCTAGTTCGTCAGCAAGCTCAAGAAGCCAGAGAGACCCGAGGAAATCAGCTCCGTCACCCCCGTGCTTTTCTGCGACGCTGACGTGAGTCCCGACTTCGGCACTCGCTTGAACGACTTCCTGGGCAACAACGAAGCCGCGAAGAAGAAACTGAAGCGAATGGCGGAAACCGTCACCACGAGTTTCGGCACTTTGAGTGGGCACTTGACTGCCTACGCAGAGGCTTTGCAGCAGCTTTCCGACCTGCAGCGAGTAGTTCCCGAGGGCAGCGCGCACTCGATGATATACGCCTCAGTGAGCCAAACCATCAACAAGTGGGCGGCTTTGGAGCAAGGCATGGGCGAGGCAGTGAAGGAGTTCCTCAACTCCTTCTTCAAGTACAGATACAACGAGATGAACGCGTTCAAGGAGCTGTTGGCGGAAAGGGACCGAATTCTGGGCTTGTTTCAGAAGGCGGAAAGTCGATTGACTGCTAAGAAGGACAAGTTGTGGCAGCAAGGCGACGTGTCGAAGTGGGAACTCGTCAACGAAGTGACCTGCCACATCCCCGAAATGATGGGCAACCGACTCCTCGCACTGCCCCAAATGCTGCCCAAAGAAACGCAGGAAGTGGAGAAGCTGAAGAACCTCTACGCCTACTATAACAACCAGCTGCACGAAGAATTCGAACGAGTGATGAAGTACAACGCGCGAGTGGAAAGCACTCACTTCGGGGAAATGGCCAGCACACTAGACCAGAAACTGATCGTTTTCAGCCAAGAGTGGAGGGAGTTGCTAGGCAAACTCTCAGTCCTACAAGACCCTAGCTAAGTCTTTAGCAGCGGAAGGAGTGAGTGCCGGCCTTGCCCAGCCGGGTGAAGGGCTGGTCTGGTCGGAAGCGAGTGACTGCTTGTTGTTCAGCTTGGCCCAGTCGAGCCAGGTCTTGTTTGGACTGAGAGCGCTCTGATATCTGTCTGAGGAGTGCGCTTTTGTAGCTGTCTCGGGAGCGAGTTTGGCTTTCGACTCGGTGTTGGTCGATTTCGCGGATTTTGGACAGTCGATAGTCAATTTGCTGTGCATATGCTCTGTCCACTTCCCTGGCAAAGCGCCTGTTTTCCCGCTTTTCCTCTATCTGTTTGGACAGTCCGTGGGTCAACTCCTGCATCTGCTGTCTCTTCTTGAGCCAGTCCAGGACTTCCCTCTGCTTCAACTCCTGCTCCTTCCTCTGTCCCTCCTGCAGCGCCCTCAGTTCGTCTCTCTTGGCCAGCATGTCCTGCGACACCTTCACAGCGGCTACGCTCCGCTTGACTCCTTCGAAGTGGTCTGTGAGTTGTTGGTACTCATTGCGGAACTGAATAGACAGTACTCTTTGGATGCGGGCTTCGTACTCGTCCCAGTGTGAGTTGTTGACTTGTAGGAAGGAGGTGTCGATAGCATGGGAACGAGGGCCTTTGGAGAGGAGTGGGAGGTTGGGCTGGATAAGACGCTTGCGAGGCTCAGGGGAGCGAGAGGAGGGTCTGGGCTGGAGAGGACTGTTGGTAGAGGGGTGGAAGTAGCGGGAAGAGTCCTTCGACACTCGAGCAGGACTGTTACTTTGTCTAATTGGCTGCATTTATGGCAGAACCAGGGACAGAGCAGTACATTCGCGCTCTCAAATACTGAAGAAAAGTCAGTTTTGAGGGGAATTCAGCTTATATCAATGTCTGTTCCCCAGCATTTCTAATAATGAGCGCAAACTCCCCTTCAAGTTCCGACTCCGACCTCTTCCCTGAAGCCACATACACCGAAGCCGCTCCTCTCAAGCCTGAAATCGCCTCTATTGGCACCAAGACCCTGGCCCAAGTGGTTTCCGAGCTGAACGCCCAGCAGCTCCTACTCCACCAGACCTCTGTCCCTGCTGTTTCCCCAGACCGCTGCACTATCGAAGACAAAATCAAGCAACTGCAGACAGAAGCAGACTTCACCCAGCCTATCAAGCGGCCTCGGGGGAAGGACGCGCCCACTGCCTCAGACCCATTCAAGCGACCCAAGCCACGGCCTAGAGACTAGTGTGTTTAATGAGTCTAAAGCAGGGCACACTGCAGTAAGCTCTGAGACTGCCTGGGTCTTTATACCTGCCCTGTCTCCCACACTTGCAGAACTGAATGAGTCTTTTGGGTCTGGGAGTCTGGCAGTTGAGGAGTTGGCGGATGGAGATGGCGGACGGCAGTACTAAGTAGGTGCATTCAGCTTTGCTGATGAGCTTCACGCAGGGAGGGTCGAGTCGGGGTTTGCTTGCGGAGAGCTGTTCGCGCTTGGCTTCTGCTTGGTCTTCTGCCTTCTTTTTGAGTTTCTTCGAGCTGTCGTTGAGGATCCGGTAGATTAGCTGCTCTCTCACCTCGTCATCTCCAGCTGTTTCCCTTCGCTTCCGAGGCCGTCCTTCCGCCACTTCTCCTGGAGGCTTCAGTGTTACCTGTAGGTATGGCGAAGCTCCCAATGACTCTCCCTCCAGCTTGGTACTGATGGAGACCTTGGTGGACAGAGGACTGGTGTCAGCAGGGCGTTTCTTAGAGAGAGTGAGGCGCGTAGCAGTGCAGGAGTCCAGACTCGGGCCGGCTGCGAGGTCTACCTTGACCGTCGTTTCCATAATAGCCAAGGGATCACGAGGAAAATGGTCTCGTCTTCATGCTGTTTCCCATTATATTTCCCCAGAGCACTCCGTGGCTCAGTTCAGACTCTAGGTCAATTTCAGGGTTTCGCAGGGATAAAAAGATGTGAGTCTTCACACCTTATTCACCCAACCGGAGACAATTTTTCGATCCTGAGATGGGATCTCAGTACTTCACTGACTACACAGCGTCTAAATCACTGCTCCACCTCTACCCTTCCCTTGTCCTTAACCTCTCGCCTCTGTCCTATCTGAGCGCCAACACATATAAATGAAGGTGAAAATGACGTCTGAGTCCGCTTCCGAAGCAGATTTCAGTCTTCCGTCGGAAAAGGACCGTCGCTTGGAGCTGAACCGGGCTGCAGCCATGCGGTCTCGCATGAAAAAGAAACAGGAGTTGGAGCGACTGCAGCACGAGGCTGAAGTCCTCACTTCCGCCAATGAAGCCGCTGAGAAGCGTTTCCAGCAGTTCGAGGCGCTGCTGCAAGAAAGCTACAAAGCGAACGCGCAGCTGCAAGCACAGTTACTGCAAGCCCTCAGCGCCCAGGCGGAAGTGAGCCAAAGACTCAAGAGGCTGCATGACACAGTGTAGGCCAAATGGTATCATAGCCTGGCAAAATGGCGTAATTCGTATGTGGCCATGCTTAGGGCCACAAGGTGACTAGGGATTAGTAGAAAGGTCTACGAGCTGTCGAGAACTCACGTCCGCGCTCTCGTCAGCCTCCTTGAACAGAGGCACGCGCATGCCCAGGAAACTGAGGCCGGCTGTGCCTGTCCACGCACACACGAAGTTGAAGACAGCGAAGCGGAACACATAGGAGCAAGTGCCTGCATCCATGGGAATCGCTTGCAGCATGAAAAACAGACCGATCGTCAACCCCAGCATGAGAAAGGCCCGTGTGAAACGCTTCCAAAGTGCAGTTTTCCACCACTTTCGCGGACGGAACTTGGTGATTTGGAGACAGCCAGTGACTGCGCCTAGGTTGTAGAAGATGTATGCAGTCTGTTCAAAGGTGTTAGGAGCGCCTAAGTCATTGCTCACTGAGCAGTTCAGGTTCGCGTTCTTGATATACTTGATATTGAGGGTACGGTTTAAGGTGATGATGTCGTAAATCGCAATAGCGAAGAGTAGGAAGAAGAGAGTTGTGATTATCCAGTACACTGCGATTTCCTTGTTTTCCTGGTAGTCGAAAGCGCTGGTTCGGACTAGTTTGGTGAGGGTTTGATCGAGAGCTAGAGCTGCAGTCACGTAGACGAAGATATAGCAGAGCGTAATGACGACCTGGTGGGGGAAGTTGACTCCCAAGTACATCTTGGCAAAGCTAAGAAGCAAACTGATCAGCACAATAGACACATACGCAATCACCCTGATGTAATTGGTCTTGTGCATATACTGCACCAGCAGATAGACCGCCAGCACAGAGAAGAGCACTAGCGAGGCAGAGGGCATGCCAAAGCCTTCATCACAAAGCTGAACGCGAATATCGTCTCTGACCCACCCCGGTCTGGGCTCGTAGTAGATGAGTCCCAGCACTCCCTCACAGTACATTGCGAACCCAGCCACCAGCACGATTTTGAGTCCTTTGAGTGGATCCACGCAGTGGATGAGGAAGGGACTGAGACCCAGGTACACCCAGCGATTGCCTAGGAGTGAGGCCGCTTTGAAGAAGTTCCGAGCATGCTCGCTGGTGATTTTCCCTTGCAGAGACACGAGCCAGTCTCCTTCCTTTCGCTCCAAAGCGTCCCGCAAAATGATCTCCAAGGGCACTATGAAGAGCAGCACCGCTGCAGCTAGTCCCTTCACATAGGTGTTCACATGCACCAGGGACTTGCGGCCCAGCACTCTAGAAAATCGCTCCGACATATGTATTTGCCAGAGCAATTATTGACCTTTTGTGACTGCAGAGTGATAGGAACGTTCTTCCCACTAACTTCAGTCCCAACACCTGCCTGGGAAGCCACCTGCCTACAGACATAAGGTCAATCTAGCTAAGTAAAGGTCTATATCATTTGTTAAGCCGGGCCCGCGCTTCCTGCCACTTCGACCCTCTGCGTCCATACACCTTAAAGCCGTATATCCTGGGAATGTATTGAATGTTCGCGAGCGGCGGTGCCACATCCGGGTACGTCTTCAGCAGCACATGTGGGAACGAACACCCAAAATAGGCTCCATCCACCTCCGTGCACTTCTGCTTGGGAGTGTACACTTCCTCACACTTCGGACAGAAGACTTTCACTCTGGAAGTGCGCAGTTCCTCTGAAAGGCCGAGAGGCAGGACGTACTGCCGCTCACACATCACTCTGGGACACACTCCGAACCGCCCGGCTAGGTACTTTTCCCGCATCACTGCTTGGCCTCTGGGACTCATTATGAACCTGGCGTGGATTAGGCCGTACAGGTCTGTGGCGTCTTGGTAGGTCTCGAGGAACATTTCGTCCTTCAGTTCCTCTTCGTCTGGACTTTCTTGGGACAGGATCATGTCCATGGCGTCGTTGTAGTGGTTTACTTTGGCCTTGAGTCCGTAGAGGTTGAAGTTGTCTCGGATATAGTCTTCGTCCACTTCGGCGAAGAACTCGTGTCCTTCGAGACTGCAGAACCATTGAATCCACCCGCCGTCCGAGAACTCCTCTTCTTCCTCATCCCCGTAGTCTAGAGAGTCCGCTGCGTGATACTTACACTGCTGCTCGTCCATTGCTAGGGATTAGTAAGGGCGGCCGCGTAATGGAGCCTTCAGGTCCAGTGGAGGGAGGGAACATATGAGTTGGATTGGGCTAGCGACCGTAGGTAGGAGTTTGCAGTACGTGAATGCTGCGTAGAGGGCAATTCTCAGCCATTTGGGACTTTCCTTACGACGGAATTGGACTGCGCTGAGAAAAATCTGGGCGGCTGGTCGACTCCAGCAGTTTATGGATAAACAAGGGAGAAGTAGGAGTTCCTAGAATAGTCCTGCATGCCCTTGGCCTTGCAACTGAAATAGTTACGCCAATCACTGTATCCAATGGTCTTTGAACTGAGGCGGACTGCAAGTACTATTTGCAAATCTGCCCAAATAGGATGAAATTGGCTTGGATTAACAGTCCTTAGAAGATGACTATTGGAAATTACGTTTGCCCAGAAATGGAGAATCGCTCATACTTGTATTTCCGTGTCTCTATATGTCCAGCTTTATATATCTGCTTCCCTCGCAGAGATCCTATTGCTCACAAGCTTTTAAGCCCTTTGAAACGACAGCAGCAGATACAAGCATGCTCAATGCAATCATAGCGAATATGGATGCGAAGAGCGGCCCAGAGTATATAATCAGAAGAAAAGTCGGGAAACGCTGTCAGCCAACCCCAACAAACTCCGCCTCTGCACCTACTCCTACTGTGCCCAGACCTATATACAGTCCTGTGCCTGCCTCCTCTTCTCCCAGTGACTTCAGCGACTTCTTGGCCTTAGTGAGTGCTAGGGAGTGGGTGGGCAGTACTGGGGACTTCAGACTCGCTTCCTACGATATACTTTCCGACTCCAAGACAAACTCTCAGCCAGAGCTTTTCTCGCATTGTCCGCCTAGCCTGTTAGTCTCAGAAGCGCGGATTTCCCGAGTGATCGCAGAGCTGTACATGCTGAAAGCACACCTTATCTGTCTTCAGGGAGTTGAGCAGTACCAAAGCGACCTGTTGACGGCCTTTCCCCACTATGAGACTTTCTACACTGCTGCAAGTCCTCACACTGGAGTGGCTATTTTGTATGATACTCGAGTATTTGAGATGACTAAAAGTGCTAAAGTGGTACTGGCTGCAGAGGGCCACAGTGTCTTGTCCAGGCCGAATATGGGCCTTATTGCAGTGCTGAGACATAGGAAACTGCACAGGGAGGTGCTGGTGGCGACTGTGCAGCTGTCGCATTGTGAGGGATTGACGCAACTGGGACAACTGCTGGTGCTTACGAAGGCTGTGGCGGAAGTTGTGAGGACCAATCGAGGAGTTTCGGTCCTAATAGCAGGGAGTTTCGACTTCAACCCAGGCAGTACTCTCTACCGATTCCTAAGTGAAGGGAAAGTTGCTACGACTAGTCTGGACCTCTCCCAGCTTGCCAACTGGTATGAATGTGATACTGCAACTAGGGGAATCGGAGACTCGCTAGTGAGTATCTTTCAGCAGCCTCCCCAAAGCTCCACTCCGCCCATAGTTCCCCAGTCTACCCACATTTCTCACCTGTGCAAAACAGGCGTAGAACTGCTCAGGGAGGGCGGGACTAGGCTTGCACCCGCTCGTCTGCCCTATATCCCTGAAGCAACCGAGTTGACTACAGGCTTACCACCTCTTCACAGCGCCTATCAGACCTGCACAGGAGCTGAGGCCTTCCCTACAGTGTACTCAGGCTCGGTGCTGGGCGGGTGTGACTACATCTGGCAAGGTCAGGAGGCGGAAGTGACAGGAGTCTTGAAGGTGCCTGCGATGCACTCAGTCCTTCGATTTCCTTCCGCTCCCAATCAGGTGTTTCCCAGTGACCACATATCTGTGGCTGCGGACTTCCAGTTTCGTCCTCAGACTTAGATTCATCTTTATAGGGACTCAATCAAATTCCCGCTTAGCACAATATCTCCCAAGCCTAAGGCATTCCATCCCCTAATTGCGTATATACTAATACCCTTGTGCCAGGCTTTTCTCGATAGACCCCAGCATACTCTGCAGTTCCTGGTTATGCAGACTCTGCTTCCCTGCCTTCACTCTTCGAAACACCCACACGTCCTGCTGACTGTTCCTCAGCACTGCTTCACTCCTTGCTTTCACGAGTCGCTTCTTCAAGCCCAGCAGTTTCTTGGAGGGAGTCGTTTCTCTCTGTCGTGGTTCTGGGCCTTGTTGGTGAGGACTGCTGTGGTTGGAAGAGCTCTGCTTGGGGAAGCGGTGGAGAGAGCGACGGAGCTGGCGGGAAATGCGGTCGAGGTTGAGGAGAAGACGGTCCGGCTGGATAGGAGTGTCTTGGGAAAGGACAGGGCGAGGAGTAGTGAGCAGGGCTTTGCCGTAGATAGGGTGAGGAGGCATGTGGGCAGGATCAGGCCTGCGAAGGTAAGGAAACATTATGGCGAGACCGAGAGGAAACAGTAGAAGATTGCTTCAGTGCGGATACTAAGTTCCCACATCTCCCAAAGCTATTGGAAAGTTCTCCCTAATCAATACCTTTCCCCTCTCCCAGTCCTCATTGCTCGTCTTATCCCGTCTACACCAAAGCTTTCCCCTTCATCGTGCCTAATCCATCCAGATAATGCTCGCACTGCAATAATCCACACAGCAGAAATGGACTTAGACCTACAATCCCTCGGCGACTCCTGCCAACACTTCGGAGACCTCTACGTGCTCAAGCAGGCCCTAGGCAAAGGCTCCTTCGGCCGAGTAGTGCGCTGCATCAATAAAGAAACAGAGGTGGAGTGCGCTGTCAAAATCATCAACAAGACGGAGTTGACCCTGGACCTAGAGGCTGCGGCGAGGGAAGTGCAGATACTAGCAAGTCTGAATCACTTGCATGTGGTCAGTTTCCAGGGAATCCGGCATAACAAGCATCACATCTTTATTCAGATGGAACTGCTGAAGGGAGGCACGCTCGCGCAGCTACTCAAGCGGAAGCGCCTTTCTGACGCAGAGGCAGCCACAGTACTCAGAGGCATTTTGAGTGCGGTTAGTTACTTACACAAGCGAGAAATCCTGCATCGTGACCTCAAGCCTGACAATGTCATGTTCCTCAATGACGACCTCAGCTCCGTCAAAATCGCGGATTTCGGCCTGAGTGCGAAGTTCGGCCAACACATCTTCGCCAAGACATTCGAAGACATGTGCGGCACTGTGGCTTTCATGGCGCCCGAGCAAATCATGCACCGCAGCTACTCCAAGCCAGTCGACATCTGGAGCTGCGCAATTATGCTGTTCATGACAATTACAGGGAAACACCCTCTACTGGCACAGGGAGACACTGTGGCTGTTTACACGCAGAAGCTGCAGAATCCGCAGTGGGAATTTCCTGCTGATTTCAACCCTTTGGCGAGACAGCTGTTTCTGCATATGACGAATATGCAGCCGCTAGAGCGGTATACAGCAGACCAGGCGCTCAGACATCCCTGGGTCACGCGGGAAGAAACTGAAATCCCGAAGACGTATTTGGAAAGGATTGCGGACTATAACGCGGAGAGCCAGTTGAAGAGGCTGGTAAGTGGATTAGTGGCTATTGGGGCTTTGCTGTATCTAACCAACGGGAAAGTAGTTCCTCCAGACCCAATTCCTCCCCCTGCTCCATACATCTCAGAGCCTTTGCCTGTGATATCAGTGACTTCAGTGCCTGCTGCCAAGCCCAGTCTCAGTCCCAGCGCTGTGTCCCCCCGGTCCCTGCAGCACCGCAGCACTCTCAAACTCGACACTGCCCGCAGGTTGGAGTTCCGCAGACGCAGCACTGATATCGGCAGTCTCGGCTTCCCCCACAAAAGCCCTACTAAAGACTTGAGTCGCTCCCCTGCGCCTGTGGTGAACTCGCTTCGACCTGCTCACTCCAGCTACCTGCGAAAGCCCAGGTTGTCGCCTACGGCAGACCGCAAGACTGGCTAGTATTAACTACCTTCCAATTGCTTGTTTTGCTTGTCTGATGGCTGTTTCCCAGCGACTTGAGTTCTCGCTGAGGTCTTTGAAGTAGTACGTGCGTTTGGGGAGGACGATTTGGAACTCCTGTCGAGACTTGAGCACCACTTCAAGTTCAGACGTGACCTGGATTTCCCCCTTCTGTTCATTAGTGGAGGGGTCGAAGTACCTGATTTTGGGCTCTGTAGTGACTGTTAATTGGCGGCTTTTGTACACCCACCCTGCCTTTTTCTTGACTATATCTGATAAAATGACAGTCGGAGACGCAGGCAAATCGCTCTTATTGAGTATCTGCAGCTCTAGGTCATGTTCAGCCTCCGAACTGGTCTCTACAGGCAAAATAACCTCAGGAACAGCGGCTTCAAAGACTGTACTGAAGTCAATCCCTGTGAAGAAAGGGTGTTCCTTCAGTGGGGAATAGTCAATAGCGCTGGCTTCACTACAGGCGCCTAGGCGCTGCGAGGGCTCTGACACTAGTAATCGCCTGATCAGGTCTACGGCCTGTGCAGGCAGCGACTCTGGGTAAGCCACGTCCAACGCTCTGATTTGCTCGAAGGTCAGGTACTCGTTAGCGGCCTTGAACGGCGGCCTGCCCACTAACATATGGTACAAAATGCAGCCCAGTGCCCACAGGTCTGAGGAAAAGCAGGCACTTTCTCCGCGGATTACTTCAGGAGAGACATACTCCGCGGTCCCTACGAAGTGGCTGTCTGTCTTGAGGGACAAGTCTGTGTGGTCCAGAGCTGTGCCGAAATCCGTCAATTTGAGGTGGCGGTGACTGGTCAGAAGCAGGTTTTCCGGCTTTAAGTCTCTGTGGACGATGTTGCGGGCGTGCAGGAATTCAAGCATTGAGACAACTTCCGCACAGTAAAGGACTGCGAGGGGGTAGGGAAAGGAGTCTCCCAAGCGGTGTATTAGGGACGCCAAGTCTCCACCCGGACAATACTCCAACACGAAATACAGATTCGTCTCGTCTTGGAAAGCATAGTGCAGTCTCACCACTCCCGAATGCCCCCTCAATCGAGCCAAAACGTTCTTCTCTGTATGTGCCTGTTTGGCCTTGCCCTCTCTCATCAAGAGCCGCTTTTCAATGACTTTGATAGCGTAGATGTCGCTGGTGTCTTTCTTGCGGGCGCGGATGACGCGGCCGAAGGCGCCATTGCCCACGATTTCCAAGAACTCGAAGGAAGCGCCTGTGAGTTTTTCCATGTTGTTTATGAAGGACTAGGGGCTGTCTGGACTAGGGGAATGGGCTGGAGAGGGGGAGACTTGGTCTGTGAGGGTGTTGAGTCTGGAGGTAATAGAGATTTGAGTGCTATGAAAGTACGTTAGAGAGTCCCTGGAAGCCTGTTGACGCATGCTAAAGGCCGAGGAGTCTCTGAGTCTCTATGATTTCTATTGATTTCCAAAGTTTCCTAACGTCCTTCCCTCAGCTGCCATCGTCCTCCGCCAGCCATTGTAATAAGACCCAACCCACCCTCTCCCCTGCCCTCTCTCCAATGTACTCAAAGACACTCACGCTGAAGGCTGCTTCGAACAGCCCCTCGACCTCAGACTCTGACGAAGGCGCTCGGTCCCACCATGCCAAGCCCTTCTACCGACTTGCCCCTGAGCCCACCGCACTCCCGCTGCCCTCACTCAAGCTGCTCCACACGCGCAAGTAGAGCTGAGGTAGCTAAGACAGTTAGCTCTAGCTGGGGGTCTATGCAGAAGATTTGAAGAGTTAATGGGTAGAAGTGAAAGTGAGGCAGATGCAGGACACGCAGAGAAGGACGAGGAAAAAGGCTGAAAGTGGGCGAATATTCGGGCTGGCAGCCTACCGACCTGGATTTCGGCTCACTTCTCACCATTAGTCTCCCCTGTTTTAACTCAACTTCCACTCTGTCTCTTCCCACTCACTTGGACTCTCTATGTAGCCTTCAACTAAGGATAAGGCCATTGCTGATTGAGACTGGGCGTTAGTTCACTGCTGGACTCTGTTACTGCATACACTGTAGGAAGGCGGAGTTGAGGGAAAGTGGAGCTTGCTTTATTCGATGTCGCTGGGATCTGGGTTTGTCTTAGGAATTAGGAAGGAATGAGCGATGCAATGCTAATCTGGCTTATTGCATATACACATATAACCTTCTTCCCAATTGACAATCCAGCCCTGTGTCCTTGTCTCCCCCTCAATTCTTCGCATAAATGGGGTTCTTGAAGTTTCTGCTGCTAAGCTTCCTGCCAGTCACAGGGCTCGCCACAGTCCTCTCCCTGCGTCTAGGCCCGGCACTGCCCAAAGCCACCCGCTCCACCGGCCGGCGCATCGGCATGCTCTACAACTACCTCAAAGTCGTACTCAAGCTAATTACCCCGAAGAGCCATGACTCTGTGGAAGTCGTCCGCAAGCTCCGCCAAAGCGGACAACAAGCCTTCGCAATGTCTAACGAAATCAAGTGGAATTTGCTGGATTTGAAGCCGGAGGTGAAGCGCGTTTTGCCGGATCTGACGCAGGACCCTATAGGACTGCAGAGTCTGGTGAAGCAGAGTAGTGAGGAGAAGAGGAGCTTGGAAGGCACGGGGACTGGACTATTGAAGGACGTATTCACAGAGAGAAGGCGAGTCTCAGACGAGAAAGCCGCCAAGCAGCAGAGCCACGCCACCTTCCTAAAGCTCTAAATAGGCCTGTCAAAGCGGAAAGTGCGTGCAGGCGGCAGGGCATTGATGAGGCTTGGCAGTTCCTCACTGGAGTGCTGGATGAAGGCGAGACAGGCCTGCAGTTTACTCTTCATGCTGCTTTCGTGCCGTTCTTCGAGGATTTCACTGGTGCTGAAGTCGATTAGAGCCTGTAGGTCTTCGAGGTAGGTCAGTGTCTGGTCCTCCAAGGCTTCCAGACGCTCTAAAGGGTTCATTTTTATGAGATAGTGACTTTACTATGTATGTATAGCACCTGCAGAACATAACTCCATACATCACTTGTCTGTTTTCAAAGGTACTCACACATACTGAGTTGGAGATGCAGCATTTCCCTGCCCTCTGCACTATAATAAGGATTAGGCGTACACTAGAGTTCTGCCTTCTTCGCTGAGTCTCGAGCACTGATACGGATCAAGTCTCCCAAAGACTTCGCAGTGCTTCTGGTAGTGTCAGGCCGAGGCTCCGACTTGAGGTTTTTCCCATACTTTTGAAGGAAATCCTGGTACTCCGGCAAAGCTTCCTTGAAATCTAGCGACTGCTTGACTGGTGGGTGATAAGTGAAGGACTTTCCAGGCAGGATAAACGGCGCTGGCGCTATTTCCACTACAGACCCCTCCTTCTTGTCAACTCTTTTCGACAAGGAAACCTGCGAACCCTCGTCTTCAGAGTGGAGAGAAGACGGCAGACGCACCAGCTCCCTGCTTGCAGGCGGCAAGACCTTGACTTCCTTCGTCACTCCCACAGTGGGCTTCCAGTTCAGTTCTCTGGAGTCCGCAGACTGCGACCTCTTGTCCTTGCTTTCCTCCAAGTACTGCTGTCTGCTGAGAGTGGGTCTGGTCAAAGTGGACTCACTCGGCTTCCTGCGTCTTCCTTTGGTCTTGGGTCTGGGCATTTCCACGCTGGCGTCAACTCCTGTGCGGTACTTTGAGCTTGAAGTCGGGGCAAGGTATTTGGGCGGGGAGTCGCTATAGGACCGTTTAGAGCGCTTTTCGGGACGCTCAATGGAAGTGGCTGTGAGGTTGAGGAGTGGCTGAGGCCTGCGGTCTTCTTCAGGTCTCGGAGCTCTGGGAGGTCTGACCCTGGGTCGCGGAATTAAGGGCACAGTGGGTCGCTTTACCTCCTGTGCAGGCGGCTTCGTAGCAGGCGGTACTGGGACTTTCACATCCGCAAGGAACATCTGAGGTTCGGGTTCGATACTAAGGTCTCTGGGCTTTGTGGGAGTGGGAACTTCGACCATAGCAAAGCCTCCTCCAGTCCTTTTCGCGGAGTTTGGACGTTTCGGGACTGTAGGAGCGGCTGAAGGCGATGGATCAGGCTGTTTCCGGTACTTCTTGCGCATACATGCCCAATACAGCTTCTTGCGGTGCCAGAACGACTTGAGTTTGAGCACCAGCAGCCTCTTCCTGATAGCTTCCAAAGCTGCCATTCGCTGCTTTCCCCGCCTGCTGGCGTACTGCCGATAGCCTCGCTGTATCGTCACAACCGCCGCCTCTCTCCTTCGAGCCTCTAGCTGCTGTCTCTCAGCAGCTGTGCGGAGCCCTTTCGCTTCCTGTCGCACTCGAAAGCCTCGATACAGTGCCTGTATTTTGGTGGCACTGAGAGTGGCCTGCTCCCCTGTGCCTGTCCAGAAGGAGTGAATTTGCCTCTGCATGAGTCCTAGCAGTTCCCCCAGTTGCTGCTTTTCCCGCTCGTACAGCCACACTGCTGCCTTCCTGCGAGCCAGGAAGCCTCGAATATGCCTCTGAATCGCCACTGCAGCGCCTTCGAACTTGTGCTCCAGCTCCACTCTTTCCTCCAAGAACTGCTTGATTCTGCTCTTCATCGTCTTTTGCCGGGCCTTTATCTGCTCCAACTCCTCCTTTTGTTGCTGGATCCTTGCCAGTCTGCTCATTTTCACCCTTTCAATTTTCACATCCGCAGCAGTTTCCTTCAGTTTTCTGGCTTTATCGAGGGAATTGTCCTTATAGAAGCGGTGGATAATGGAGGCAGAGAACTTGGAAGAAGCGCCATGCCACAGTAAGGCAGCAGTGGTCTGATTGTAGTCTTTCTCTGAAAGCACTGCTCGCACGGCAGAGTCGTTGGCAGTAGGTTTGAAATGGACGGAGAGATGTATGGGAGTAGAGGCTGAAACTGCACTTGTAGGCTTGGGGAGGGAGGGAGTGGCGCCTGGCCAGGGCAGTTGGCCTCTTAGTAAGGCTTTTTCGTCCATTATATCTGCCTAACGGGCTGAATACAAACCCGCAGTGCAGAGATGCTAAGCTACTCCACACTAAAGCACAGGGTGGTGCTTGAAAGCCACAACCACTGGTTTTCTCTGCCAATTGAAGTCTTCGCTGCGGAACTCAGCCCTTTGGTTCTCGTATTTCTCGTTTTCTTCCAATTTCGCAGGGTCTGTCACGATCAAATTCCTCGTAGATCGCTCGATAGAGGACAAATCATGTGGCGACTCCAAGCTTTTGATCCCTGCAATGGTCTGTTCAGACTGGAAGTCCTGCGGACTGACTACCAGCCTGGCGTTGCTGTGTAGAATGGAGACTAACAGAGAGGGCAGAACTGCTGCTAAGCTGCAGAGAGCGAAGGAGTAGAGCAGTGCTTCCCAGGTCTGCAGGGCTGTGTCCTGCTGAGTGGCTTTTACCCTGCAGTTGTTAGTCTCCATACAGGCGAATTCCAGGTCTCCGCCACATATCCCTATCTGCGGCAGTCGCAGGCCAAATAGGATATTGTAGATTAGTCCAAGACAGGACAGGACCAGGAGCAGTACTGCGGAAATTGCAAGAGAGAGGGAGCGGATGCAGATTAGAGGCAGGGAAAGCAGAGTAGACCCCAGGACTAGCAGCTGCGTAGCCACTCGGAGCCAGTTTCCCCACACACTGGAGTCGAAGTCTTCCCGGAACACTCGCACAATGTAGGGAATTGTGAGCAGTGTAGAGGTCTAGATAGCAGGCACCAGTGCAGCCAGGAGCAGTACTGCGTGGAGAGCCATTTCTAGCTTAATGAGCGGTAAAGTATCATAGCAAACCGTCACTTCTCCTCTGAAATCGCTTTCCTTCCAGACTTAAGTCTCTTCTGCTCTGGTCGAGGGGGTTTTGCGAGGCCTTTTCAAGTGGCCGGGTGCTGAGACGGTCCAAGTAAGTCTCCATTTCGCCTGATAGCGCCACAAAGTGGTAGCGACTTGGGGAAACTGCTTCTCCGAGGCCGATTTCTGCCATTCGCTTGGATGTCTTCGACTTCACCTTAACCACTCTCTGCGGATATCTATGGTGAGAATAAGTCCTGGCGACTTCAGGACTGGGGAAATGCACCAAGTCTCTGGGAGTGCGAGGCTGAGGGAAGGGGGCCAGGTGCGGCACTATGAGAGTGCGTCGCTGAGGGCCAGGCGAAGGTCTGCTGACAGCAGTAGCCAGGCAGGGACTGGCAAGTATGGAGTGCCGCTCTGTTCTGGGCGAGTGTCGCATAGAGAGGGAGTGGTGTGGCTGCTCTGGTGGGAGTTCGAGGGATTTGAGAGGCCGGGATAAGCGCTGATATAGACTGTCTCTGAGGGCCAGTTTGGAGGCGAGTAGGGTCTTGGAGCGTTCCCAGCTCGCATTCTGCACTACAAAGCGCTGAAAATCCGCTGAGGAAATACGTAGGAGAGACGCAGTCAGCGACCTGCAAACTGCAGTATTTGTCCGAGTCTTCCCTTCAACTGCCTCTTCCACTCCTATCAACTCCCCAGGGCCCAAAATAGCCAGGGTCACTTGTCTGCGCTTAGGCGTTCCTTGTGGAGATATGAGGTCTGAATAGGTTGCCAGGCTCTTAACCAGGCCGATTTCTCCGAATTTGACTATGAAAACTTCCAATGCAGGACTGCCTTCACGGTAGAGAATTGAGTGCTTGTGGACTTTCAGGTCTGTGAAGACTGTGCAGAGAGTCGTCAAAGCGTGGTGTCTCCAGTGCTGAAAGACAGGCAATTCATTTGCGAATTTGACGAATTCAGCGGATTTCCGTTCTTTGGCTTCAGACACAATTTTCAGAAAGACGCCTTTGTCGCAGACAGCGAAGATGCAAGTCTCAGAGCAGATGTAAGTCCCAGGGTTGTGAGTGTCAGTCCTAACATCCACTAAGCAGGCTCCGGTGTCTATAGCCTTTGTATTGGTCCCTTGCTCTAGACGCAGTTGACCATGTAATAGCACATACAGCTGGGTTTCTGGACTTGGCACTGAGTCTCCTGCGGGGAAACTTCGGACTTCCAGAGACCTGCCGAGTATCTGCAGCACACTTTCTCCCAAGTCCATCGCCAGCCCGCGGAAGTACCCAAAGGCCTGCAAATCAGCAGTGAGCACAGTGGCCTGAAAGGTTGTTTTGTCCAAAGAAGCCACTAGTATGCCTGGGTCCAAAGCCTCTGAATCCGCACTTGCAGCCCCCAGCCTCATATTCCTCCTAAGCTTAACTACTTCTTCTGGCCGAGTCCTACTTTGGCCTTGGCAGTGCCGCGCACCTTCTTCTGCTTATTCTTGCGTTCCTTCTTCAGCTTCCGGCCTACCCGCTTGTAGTCAATCAGCTTGTCACGCTTGAGTCGGTATCGAGGCTCGATTTTGGCGAGGTGGTCTTTGGAGTCGTAGACTAAGGCGAAGCCAGTGGTGCGGCCGCCTCCGAAGGCAGTGCGCAGGCCATAGACCATGATGTTTTCCGCACGAGTTTTGTATAGCTTGGCTAGCTTCTCTCGCAGAGACTCACGACTGGCATTGGGCAGGCCTGGGTGAATCACCTCCACCACCATCTGCTTCCGGTGAAGTAACTTGTTTGTCATCACCTTCCGGGTCCGCACCGTATAGTCCGCCATCCCTTTTTATTCAATCTCAGCCTCACTTGCCTGAATAAAATCTCCCTACTATGCAAGTGGTTGGAAGAGGCAGGACAGCTTTCCCTGTTCCGGCGCAGGCTGGGCTGGTCCTTCTGACTCGCGAACACCCTCTGCTGCATATCAAGTCTCTGCGTGCTGGACCCAGGTCCGGCCGCTCTTCCTGCAATAATTCACTCGAACAGTCTCCCTCAAAGCGGCCGGAGCCTCTTTTCTCCTTCGCCCCAGAGCGAATTTCCTCTCCCATCAAGTCCAAAGGCCCATCTCTCCTCTCCTTCCCACTCTGTCCGAAATGCAACCAAGCCGGCTCTCTCTGTTTCCACTGTCACCGCAATGCTATAAAACTCAGAAGTTCAGCCCAGTCTCAGCCCAAAAAAGGCAATAGACACCCACGAATGCGCGCAGCCTCTGGGAAGCCATCAGTGAAGCAGACAAAGCCGTATATGGCAGATTTAGACCTATCCGCTTTAAAGCAGCAACTCGCAGGCTTACACCTCAAATGGCCTGAAGGCAGTCCCGTCCTGCCCACTGGTCTAAGTGAGCGGTGCGACTCCGGGGCTTTGCGCAAAGCCTCTGCCCACAGTTCCTCCAAACAACTAGTGACCAGAACGTCTATTGACACCACAGCCACCAACACAAGCAGCACTCGCTTCCTGCCCAAGGCCAGACGAGACAGTACCGACCCGATTAGCAGGAAATCCTCTTTGTCCCCAGCTAATCTCAACCGCAAGTCCTCACTCGACCGCTCCCGCCGCAGTTCCCTGAAGCCAATCACCGCCAGTCCCTGTACTTCCTACATAGTTGACTTGCAGATTTGCAGAGACTGCTCGAGTCAGGAGCTGCATCGTCTCAGCGCCCTTCGAGAACTGGCGGAAAAGCTGGAAATCGCGAGAAACGCAGGGTCTATTTTGAAGCACAAAATCGACCTTTCAGCGGCTCCGTGGATTGCGGAAGATTTACCGACCCCTGAGACAAAAACCCGCTGTGTCAAGTTTGGAGACCTGCCAGGTACACACTTACCATTGTAAAGTCTCTAGTGTAATGGCCAGCGAGACTTACTCCCGACTGAATATCAGTGTCCGAGTAGCGCCTGTGATTCTGGAGCCGGAGGAGTACTTCGTGACCTACAAAGGAAGTAAGAAGGAAATCTGCTTGATGGATCCTCGCTCGGTGTCCATCGAGCAGCTCTATGAGTTTTCACATGTTTACCCACCTGAAGTCCCACAAGAAGAAGTATTCGAGCAGACCTGCAGACCACTCATAGAAGGCGCTTTGGAAGGCTCCAACGCCTGCTACTTCGCCTACGGACAGGTAAGGTCAGGGAAGACCTTCACAGTGTTCGGCGGACCAGCGGCAGAAACAGCAGGAATGGTGGAGCGGACTCTAATGGCCTTAACAGAGGCAGTCAAGGCAGAGCCCAGACTGTCCTTATCTATGAGTCTGGTGGATATCAGTCAGGAGAAAATCAAAGACTTGCTGAAAGGGGAAGGTGCATACTTGGGAGATGTGGTGGAGTTGACTGTGGAGGGTGACCATTTTGCAGTTCAAGACACGAATTGGCACCCGGTGCCTAATTTCGAAGCAGCCAATGAGAAGCTGAAAGCTGCGTTGTTGGCCAGAAATACTCAAGCTGGGCCTTCAAATCCCTTACAGTTGAGTCACACTTTATTCATGATACGTCTCAACCATCCCCACCTTGCCCGCAGCCCTGTGACTTATCTGTGTATGGGGGACCTAGCCAGGTGCGAGCGCTCTCGCAGAGAGTCAGTGTTCGAAGCCCGCGCCAACCCTCTGCACATTTCCTCAGTGCACAACAGCTTCACTTCACTGATAAGAGTGGTGGACAGCTTAGCCAAGACTGGCCAGGCAGGGGTCGTAATTCCCTATAAGGAAAGCTTACTGACGAGTTTCGCGTCTGCTGCTTTGCGAGGAAATTGGCTGTTCAGCCTCATGGCGTGCATTAACCCGCTTCCAAGGCTGTTTGACGAATGTGTGAATGTGATGCAATTCGCCACCAAACTAAAAATCATCGAATCCAAAGTAGCAAGTAACTCCAAACTTTCGAAAGAAGACGAGTCCAAACAGCTGGATAAACGCATAAAGAACCTGAGGCAGGACATCAGCGAAATGAGGTTTCAGATGGACCAAATGGAGTTCCTGCACAGCAAGGATTTGAAGGAGTTGGCGCTCAAGCTGGGGCTGGACTTCGACTTGGAACTGCTGCGCTTGGAAGACCCGAGTTCGAGAGAGATTAAGACAGTGAGGAACATGAGGGAGGCGATGGAGAGGACGGAGAACTTGAAGATGTACTATGAGCGACTGCAGAGCCAGGCCAAGTACCATGCACAGTTGCTAGCGGAAATTAGGGTTGTGGCTGTCAGCAACCAGGAGAAGCAAGAAGCGGAGCTAGTGGTACTGCAGCACGACCTATCGAACCTCAAGCTGGAAATCGAGCACTATGCAGAGGTCTCTGCGTCCCCTCAATTCAGCAAAAAGGCCCTTGCAGAACTCGACGACATGCAGAAGCTCCTCTTCCACTCTCACTTGCAAATAGAGCAGGAAGCCGCTGAGATCAACTCCATTGCGGAAGTCCAATCCAAGCGGTCTGAATTAGCCGTGCAAAAGACTGAGGACAGAAGGGCGGGCAGAGAAGCGGTGGAAAGTATGTGCAGACATGAGTACCGCAAGCAGGAGGATGAGTTGGAAGTGCAGGCCAGTAGGATGGAGGACGGCTACCAGACCCAGATTGACAAGAAATATAAGGAAATGACGCGCATTGAGCAGAATTTCAAGCGGTTTTGCTATGAGAAAATGGCGGTAATTGATAGGAGGCAGGATGAATGCGCAAGACTGTGCCAAATAGTGCGGAAACAGCAGCAGTTGCTGGAAGCAATAAAGCGAGGTGACTATAACCACGGCATTGTGCCTGTTTTGATCCCTCGAACACACCAGCCGCACATCCCTGAGGACATCTTGGCCAAACAGTAGGCTTCAAATAGGCCCAAGTAGTGCTATTCTCAAGTCTAACCTGCCTCCAGTGTCTGTCTCCACCCCATCCATCCGTTCCTCCAGCCAGTCAGTCTCCAAAGTACAGCGGAAAGTCAACGCCGACCCTGAAACCGAGGAAAAAAGAGGGCCCCGACACCAGGGCTTAGCAGCAATGCAAAAGGTGAAATTGAGCATTACAGCCCTAACAGAAGCCCACGAAGACCTGGGCAGCAGGACTGCCATCCTGCACAAAGTCCACAGGGAAATAGCGGAGTTGGAGCTGGAGCGGGACAGATATAAGGCTCTGGCTCGAGAAGAACACCAAAGGAACCGAGTAAGTGCTAGGCAGAATACGAAGGTGGTGTTGGAGACCCAGGCTGAGCACTTTAGAGGCTTTTTCCTGACTTCTGTGAGTCCCAGAGGACTGAACTACACGCCTGAAAGCACGACAGGGAGGCCTTCCCTCTCCCGCCTGTCCCTTTCCAAGGGTCCACTGACACAGACTGCGTCTCCCCGCAGTGTAGTGTCCTCCCAGTCCCACCGTCTCTTACTAAAAGCGTAATGCTATGGTAGTTACATCTACTCCAGTTCCTTTTCCTCTGGAAACTCATCCGCAAAGCGACTATCTGGCCTCGTGAACTCTGCCTGCTGGGTGTAGGGCTCAGTCTGCTCCTCTCTCAAGTGGCCACTTCCAGGCCGTTTGAAGCGTAAATGGCTGGGGATGTAGCTACGCGCCTCGTACCGCGCTTTCGGCTTCCAGCCCTTGCGCGGGATGGGACTGGGAGTGAAGCCGACAGGACTGGAGACTTCAGGCTCAGGCACTAAATAGGTGATTCCGCTGCTGTTGGCTGAGTGAATGACTCTATAGGCCTTCTTTGACCCATGGACGTGGTCAAATGTCGGACTGCGTCTGGGCGATTTGGTGGGCTTGGCTTCCACTTGCAGCCGGGCGAGTCGTTCTTCCAGTGCAGCGATTTGCTGCAAGGATTTGTAGTACTTCTCCCTGTAAGTCGCCAGTGTTTCCATGCTTTCAGTCAACTGTGTCCTCATCTTTTCACTTTCCGCCTCCCACCCGGTCCTGCCCGCACAGTCTTCCCGGGTAGCTACTCGCGTACTGCCTTCAGGGGTAGTGCCGTCTTCTTCCCATTTCCCTCGTCTTATCACTTCCCTGAGACGGGTGATTTCGCTATCTTTGGACTTGAGCTCCATTGCTAAGTCTCTGAGGATGGCTTCGTAGTGGAGTTTCACAGTCGATATGGAGTCTGGGGAGACTTCGGGCTTGGACTGTGCGGCTTGCGGGCCGGTGTGAGAGAATGGAGAGCCGTGGGAGCGCTGCATTAATAGAAATGGGAACTGCGGGGTCGACTGAGGAACAGTGTCCGTACTGCAAACAGCGGTATCTGACTGCAGACAGGGTATATGAACAACACTTGGAAAAGTGCCACATGGAAGCACATACTTACAAGCACGTGAAGCTGCGAGAGACCTTACAAAAGTGGAAAGTGCCCTGGCAGCAGGGCTCCGTGGCGTTCCCCATTTCCCGAGAAGCAGTAGTGCAGGACTCCCTCTCTCTACTGCAGTCCCTCCCTCCAGAGCAACTGCGAGCCGAGTTCAAGGTGGACTTCGAAGGGGAAAGTGTGAGCGACGCTGGGGGAGCTGTGAAGGAGTGGCTGAGCTGTGCGAACTCTGCCTTGCTAGCTGCTGACTTCGGACTGTACCGCCCCACTGCCACTGATAATGTCTCCTATCGATTCCGCGCCTGTCTGTCTGGGACCTATCTGCCCTATGCTCGATTGCACGGACTGATACTAGCGAAAGCTCTGTTGGAAGGAGTGCCGCTGGACTGTCCCTTGACCCTGGTGCTGTTCAAGCAGGTGCTGGGGAGCAGTCTGGACATCGAGGACTTAAAGCTGCTGGATGGGAAGCTGTACACGTCGTTGAAATACATGCATGAAAACAATATCACGGAAGTGTTCTTCGAGTCCTTCACAGTGACTGAAGAGGGCGCCAGTTCCCCCATAGAACTGTGCCCTGGAGGACGGGAAATGTCTCTCACTGAGGAAAACAAGGACGAGTACATCAATCAAAGGACGGAATGGGAACTTATGAAAAGCTCCACTGCAGCAGTGCAGGCCTTACTAGAGGGCTTTGAAACCATAGTTCCCTGTGCACTGCTGCAGGGAGTCACTGCGGAAGAGCTGGAACTGGCTATCTGCGGAACTCCCACTATCGACCTGAATGAGTGGAAAAGCAGTACTGAGTACCGAGGGGAGTTCCACGACTCTCACGAGGTTGTTCGGTGGTTTTGGATGGCTCTGAGGGAGTTTTCCCAGGGAGAGCTGGCTCTCTTGCTCAAGTTCGTCACGGGAACCAGCCGTCTGCCTGTGGAAGGGTTCAAAGGACTGCGGACCCTGAGAGGAGAAAGTGCGAAGTTCACGCTCGAGCCAGTGATATACACAGATATCAGACAACTCCCTCAGGCGCACACCTGCTTCAACCGTCTAGACCTGCCTCTCTACCGCTCCAAAGACGTCCTTAAGGACAACCTTCTCTACGCAGTCGTACACTACAGTGTTGGCTTCGGCCTCGACTAGTGGAGCTATTCCCCTGTGAGCGGCTGTCAGTCTCTTTAATATCTGAGACGCAGTAGAAAATATAGAAATGTCGGGGGCGGTGTGTGATGTCTGCACTCGTGAGACTGCAGTCAATATTTGTCTGTGCGTTTACCCCTGTGTTCGACTTGGACCTGGGTGTATTGGTCGGCACTGCAGCCAGGCCAACACCAGCCACTCTCTAGAGCCCATATCCGCCCTCAATCTCATCAAGTCTCGAGGCGACCTGCCCGCTTTCTTCGCCAGACAGCAGTTCCTGAACGGAGTTTCCGAGGCCATGGCAGCCAATTTGACAGCAGTCAGGAAGTTTCGGGAAGAAGTGGAGTTCATGTTCACGCAAGTGGACCTGTGCCGGACCAGCAAAATGGCTGAAATCGCAGAGGCGGAAAGAGCACTTGAGGCCTCGGTGAACTTGTGCCAGGGACAGTTGGATGCTCAGCGGTACGCTCCAGCCGCTCAGCCCCGCAATAGACTTGAATACATTGTGGCCCAGGGAGCTACTCTGAACCTTGCAGAAGCACGGAAGGAACTGACTTTTTTCGCTGCTTCTTCCTATGAAATTGGACAAATCACGCGTATGCTGGACAGTATTCGTATCAGTGTTGTGCCTGGAGTCAATGCCAGAGCTGCCAACCAGGTAACCAAGGCTCCAGTCCTGGCCTCCACAACTGCTGGTCCTTTGGGCACGCAAATGGAAGACCTGCAAAGACGCCTAACGGAGTTGACGATGGAAACCACAGCGAAGGACCAGGCCTTGGCGACTATGAAGAACAATAGAGACGAGTTAAAGTCGCAATACGCAGCCAAGCGAGTAGAATACGAAGCCACCATCAAAGAACTAAGAAGCCACGCTAGTGGACCAGCTAGCGGCCCTACTCATCTCCAAGACACTATTCAAGACCTCAAGGATGAGCGCAAACGCTTGCAAGAGACAGTCAAGCAGTACGAAGACGCCCTCAACACCGTCAAATCCCAATTCTCTCAGAAACTCTCCCAGCTGCAAGAAGCCAAGGAAAAGGTGGAAAAAGACGCTTTAAGCATGGCATTGCTCCTCAGGGACAAGTTACCCACCATGGAAAGAGTGATTAAGGAGCGGACTGCAGAGAGAGACAGTCTCACGAACCTGCGCAATCAGCTGGAAGGACTGCTCAGTTCTGTGTCGATGATTAACGTGGGGTGCAATGAAGGACGCATGGTGCTGCGGGCCCGGGGAATGATTGACGCGCAGAAGAATGGAGGGTCTGAGGACTTGCCGAGCGTCATCAGAATAGTGATGATGGGAGTTTAATCCCAGGCTAATTCAGAGAGTTGGTGCAAAGAGTCCCAAATGCGCATACATTGGCTATTTGCATAGACTGTATAGCTGTTTCTGCCTATATTAACCTCTTAGTCCATATGCCGAGGACCGCCGAGCAGCTGCTTGAGACGAATGAAGACTGCTTCGCTTTCGGGGAAGTACTCTTCCAGCGTCTTGCTGCGGTTTCGTCTACTCACTAGTAGAAATACCACTGCAATCACCAGGCTGAACCCCGCCCCTGCCACAAACAGTCCTCCCAGCAAGTAGTGCTTCCCTCCAAATCTACTTGTCGTCGCCAGCACAAAGTGCTTTTCTCCCTGCCAACTGCTCATATCGTAGTTGTTCGCAACTTCTAGCGTGTACACTCCCTTCGGCAGATTTTCCTCAATACGTCCCCACAGCTTCCTAAAGTCACTAGTGGCGGCAGTCCTCAGCCACACTTTGAAGTGGTCAGAATAGACGTTTGTCCACTGTAAAGCCTCGAATTCACTAGGACGGCCGAATTTGTCCTCATCTGAAGTCCACGCTATGTCCCTTTCATCTATCGCAACTGGCACATTGCTAGGACTCAGCAGTGCGAAGGTGTCGTTAAAGACAGTTTTGGCGATCAGTCCGCAGGGGTTTGCTGGGGCTTGGTTGTCTATTACATGGTTGTCAAGGGCGAATACAGTGTCCAGGCCTAAGTCAGCGACCTTCGTAATGGGTTCGCAGCTGCTTATATCGCTCACATCGAGGTTATCTCCCGATAGTTGGTCCGGATTTCTGGATTTGAAATAGAGTCGATGGTTTTGATAGAAGTTCGTAAGGCGGTAGTAGACGTAAATAGGCGCTGTTAGGTCGTCTGTGACTTCAAACGCCAGGGTGCAGTTCTGCCCTACCAGCGAGCACTCCGGAGCATCGTCGTAGCGAGAAGCGACTTCCTGCAGTTTGGAAGACTCCACCAAGAGAGCGATTCCCAGGGGCAGAAAGATGATAGCGATGGAGATATAGACGATCAGTGCGAACTTGACGGTGGGAACGGGACGCCAGGTCCAGATTTCTTGGCGCTTGAGACGTTCCATCCAGGTGGAGCTTTTGCTGCTGTTGGCCATTCTAATGTCACTGGATTGGCTTGCAAGGGACTGCTTAGGACCTAGAGTCGCTGTGGACAGGTAGACTCTGAAGAACTTCGACTATCAGATATCTACTAGGGAAACAGAAGTATTTCTCAATGATTGGATGGAAGGCAGAGACTAATTCTCGGCATTTCAGCCTTCTGGCAGTGCACTAGCCTTCCTTCTAACCCAGCAAGGGAGTTTAATATGTCAGGGCCAGCCTACCTCCCCCCTGGCCTCTGCTTCCTTCCCTACCCCAGATACCCACTTCGGCCTAAGGACAGACCCGAAATGCACAGAGCAAAGGAGCACAGGACCAGTTCCCTGGCTTCTACCCGGTCCTCTTCCCCCGGTATCCGCAGTCTGACGCCCCTAGTGGAGCCGGAATGCAAGGCCCAGGCTTGGGCTATTTCCCTCGCTGGCTCCGGCCAACTCCTCGCCGGCAAGGCAGAAGAAACTCCCAGAGAAATCGCGAGTTTGACGAAAATAATGACCTGCCACCTGTCCTTGCACCTGCTCAGGTACTACTCCGAGGTGTCTCTGGATACCAGAGTCCAAGTCTCAGCCACAGCTGCGAAGCTGCCCGGTACTACCTCTGACCTGAGAGTTGGGGACAGGGTATCTGTGCGAGACTTACTGTATGCGCTGATGCTGCCCTCGGGCAATGACGCAGCGCAGTGCTTGGCAGAGTTCTTCGGCAGGTACTTGGCTTTGGAGGTCGGAGGAGACCCGACTGTGCGGCTGGACCGCTACTTTGTGAGGGAAATGAATGAAGAGGCAGGCAAGTTGCAGCTCAAACACACCTTTTTCCATAATGCGCATGGGATGTCGATTGGGCAAAATGTCTCCACTGCGGCGGATATCAATAGTCTGGCGGCCGCGGCTCTCAACTCTGCGCTCTTCCGCTGTATCGTCAGCACAGTTCAACACACAGCTCTGATCATCGACTCCCTGGGTCAAACCCGGGCGCTGACCTGGGACAACACAAACAAGCTCCTAGCCCAGGGCTTTGATGGAGTGAAGACCGGCTACACCGCACATGCAGGGCCCTGTCTCTGCGCAAGTGTGCGTTCTGGCTCCATCCGTATCATTATCACTGTGCTGCGGGCTAGAGACCGGGAGGAGAGGTGGAGGGAAGTGCCGAAACTTGCTCGTTGGGGCCTGTTGGCTGCAGCTAAGCTGCAGTAGTGCTAAATATGGCCTGGAGATGTGTCTTGTTGGCACTAGTAACAGCCCTCACCCAGTTGCAGTCCCTGCCGCGGCTGACCTTGCTTGCTGGGGAGTCCTTTCAGCTGCCATTGGCTGACTACTTCGCTGGGAACTCGCTTTCTTACTCTGTGTCAGTCGCAGGACCAGGAGAAATCACTGTAAAGGGCCAAAAAGCCCTGGAGTTCAACTCCACTCTGGACCTTGACGGGTGCGAACCACTGGGAGTGCCTGTAATTTCCACTGAAAGCGAGGCTTTTGTGTTCTATTTGACTGAATGCGGAGTCACTCAGCTGCAATTCGCAGGCCAAACTCTGGAGTTGCTATGGACTTCACTGTTAATCGGCATAAAAAGGTGGGAAGTAGGCAACAACACCCTCCTTTTGCAGGTAAACGAGACGGATTTATACACAATTGAGTGTGGAAAGGACCTGCAACCCCTTCCTTTAGCCTTCCAGTCCAGTCCCATCAAGGTAATCCCAGCACTTGACCTGCTAGTAGCGCTGTACAGCCAGGAACTAGTGATTTATAGTCCTTCAGACTGGCAGATATGTGGGAATGTGACTAGTTTCGAGGGCAATTCCCTGCAATTAGTAGATGCGGTATACACAGATCGACTATATGCATGGGACAAGGTATGGGGTTTCCTAGTGATTTCACTAGGTGCAGACTGTCAGGCTGAAGTGTTCTCACTAGGGAACATCACTGCTGGTAGCAGTCTTCAATTCGGCCTGGGAAACAGCCTTTTCCTGCCTATTCAGACCCCTATAGGCGTATATCTCTTCTCCACGCCCTCTCTGATCCTCCTCAACTTCCAACCCCTGGCTTCCACCCAGGTGCAGACCTGCCTGACCAGCACTTCCCTAGTGATTTCCAGCCACAACACCACAGGGACAAGGAACCTACTGGTGCTGGGAGTGGAAGAGGACTACGTGGCTCTGTCTACTGTGGTGGAGGGCAGTGTGACAGGGGCAGTGGAGGGGTTTGTGCTGAGTGGGACCAAGGAAGGCCTGGCGGTGTATAAATGGGCTCTGGAAGAGAGCTATTTGCAGGGAGCAGGGAGTGGCAGTATGCAGGGGAAACTGCACATTCGCTCCAACTACCCTGCAGACCACTCCCAATCGGTTCGCTTCCATATCGATATCTTGCCCTTCGACTCCACTGCTATTCTGCATGGCACTGGCCTGACAGCCTCCCTAGCAGCTCCCTCCCCTCTCACTGTGTCTGTTCGCCTCAACTACAGCCAGTTTGAAGTGAAGTTGCAGCTGAGTGAGTGGTTTTCTGGAGCCAATTTGGACTTCTTTGCAGCCAACGCTTCGGAAGTGCCAGGACTGACCATGGATTCCGCAAGTTTGGAGAGTCCCTATGTGAGGGAAGAGACTAGGGAGTGGGTGGAGGGCTGGGAACTGGGTTGTTCCGCTGCTAATTTCCAACTTCTAGCCTATCAGCCAGGCTTTATAACGCTATTCGACCTTACAAAGCCTCAAATCACCATTCAAAGCCAAGGTCCTTTTGAGGGCGCTTTCCAGGCCTGTATAGAGACTGCTAGCGGCTTTGCTCTCCTCTCCAACAGCCCCCTCCAATCCCTCCTCACCCTCCTCTCCCCCAGTCTCCAAGCCACAGTCTCCCTGTACCTCCCAGACCAGTGCTCCCGGCTCAAAGTCTCCTCTACGCACCTGCTGTGTATAGGGGTTTCCTTACTGCATATATGTACTTTGGACCTAGCGGCCTGTGTGCGAGTATCAGATCAAGAGGTGCAGGACGCTGCGCCCTTCCAGCTGTGGGATGCGGACTTCGTGGTGGATACGACGATTGTGATAGCGGATCAGAGCAACGGAGTGAGGACTTTGGATGTGTTCGGACTGCTGATAGGCCAGACAACAGTGCCTTTCATATACCATTTGGCCGCTGCAAGCAGTCCCAGTCTCATACTAAAAGACACTGACTCGATGTACTTGCTGAGTGGCAACTACACTGAATTCGACCTTACGGAGTACCCGAATCTTCGCTGCAAGCGAGTGTTTCCTCTCAGTGAATATGGGGCAAAGCAGGCCTTTCTCACTGGTAAGTTCATATATGTGACTGAGGGAGTGGCCTGGCAGGCTATTGACTACAGGGCGGAGACTGCCTTGCAGGCTCGAAAAGCCTCTATAGTGCAGGAAATAGGCACTTATTTAGTGCTTCCCACCCTCGATTTCGACCTTTTCCTCCACCTTTCCCCTAACAACTCCGCTCTCACCCTTGCCCAAGTCCTTCCCCCTACTTATCCCTTCACAATTACCCTCTTTGGCACTATCACTGACCCCACCCAGCTCCCCAGCCTCTCCTCCGTCCCTGTTCCTGTGCTAATTCTCGCTAAATCCGCCTCCTCCACTGCCAACTCCACTGTAGAACTGGCACTAAGCACCCAGGGCTACTTCCTGTGGTCTGCCGAGACTGCAGTTCCCCTCAATATCGATATAAACGACACGTATTGGGTGGATCTGAGGACAGTTTTCTATGGGAAATTGGTGGAATACAGGGGAGAAAGCGGGGAAAGTATTGGAGTAGAGCTGAAAACAGGGCTAAATCAGAGGGTAATTGAGGGCTGTGTGGGTGGGAAGCTGTGGGCAGCCGCTGGCTTCAATAAAATTGCCTTTCTGACTGAGAACATAGTGGAAATCTGCGAGTTGCAAGGCGATTCACTAACTTTACTCTGCAAATATACAGTTCCAGCCCTGCTTTCCACCAATTGTACTGCCATTTCAGCTGTTTCCGACCAATGGAACCTCTACTTTTCCCTCTACTGCCAGCCCAATTCTCTACTAACGGGGCAATTTGGACTGCAAAGTGGGGCTTTCAGGGCAGAATCAACCCCTGCACCCGCCTCTTTCCAACACAGTCTCAGCTTTGTATCCAATTCCTCCCTCTTTACAGTGGGGTTTTCCCCTCTTTCCAGACTGTTTCACCTCTCCCAGTGCTCCCTCGACCTCAGCCAGCAGACTTCAATGACTGTTTCCAAGGCAAATTTAGGCCTGGAGGACTTCCAATTGGTCGATATTGACGGATATTTCTCCTCTTCGCAGGTACTTTCCTTGTATATTATCACCCTTTCAGGTCATTTCCTACAGGTCGATATCAGCAATTTCCGACCTAAACTGGTTGAAAGCAGGCGAATTGAAGCACAGAAGGTAGTGGTGTGTGGCACTGCGCTACTAGCACAAGGAGAAGAGTCGATCCTGGTGCTGGACTCCACTGGGCATGTAAAGAAGGAAATAGACACCTATGGGGAGGGCTGGATTCACGCAGAATTGAGTTGTTTTAGAGGGGACTATGGGGAGTTCGCGGCAATGTGGGGAGAAACACAAAGGGGAGAGGAAATTGCGATATTAGGGTTTCGGACTGAACCCGCAAACAGCCTTTTAGCAATGTTCCCAGCCCCTAATCCGCCAGTGTTCCTATCCAGCACTTCCCTCCTCTACCAAAACCACTCCTCTCTGTGCCTCACTGACATCCAGCCGCCCCTGCTCCAACTCACCCCAGTCCCCAGCCCAGTCTCTGGAGTGTACTCAGTCACTGGACAGAATGAATACACAGACCCTGTGACCGTGCAGTTCCTAGTGAACAGGACTGATAGTGCAGTGCGGAGAGAAGACCTGGGCAGAGTGTCGGGGGCGGGGTGGTGGGTGTGGGCGTTAATTGGCCTCGTGGGAGTGGGAATCGCTGTGGCTACGATGGTCATTCTCATCCGCAGACGCAAGGTTCCAGCCCGTCGCAGAAGTATCAACATTAGTCTCAACCTCATTTCCTCCTAACTATAGGAGCAATGGACTAGTTACTTCTCTATCAGTTCCCTGTACCCCATCCAACTGATCGGCACCACTCCGTTATGCTCGTCTATGAACTGCACCAGACTCTGCACCGGGCCGTCCTTGTCCCCTTTCAACTGCTCAGAGTACAGCAGGCCTGTCCTCGCTTCCTCCCACCTGCCCTGCACATACAGGAGAAACGCTGACTTGAAAGCCTGCAGGAACTCCTCACTGATCCCTTCCCGCATCAACTTCAAGTCCTTGTCCTCCTCAAACGCTCTCCACATTTCCACAGTGTTCTTCATCACGTCCTTCTTCAACTTGTCCCGCTCCAACCGCATCTTCACCTTCCGGATCTTCATATCCTGCTCCGCCTCCGGCTCGACCATAGGCGCAGGCGGCAGCACTGCAGGGTTGACGTCACAAGTGTAGAGACTGAGCGGGTCTTTGCTGCCTTTGATCGTCACTCTGTCGACCTGTCGAAGCCGGGATTTGGTCTCTTTCGAGAAGAGTTCCGCGAGTTTGCCGCTGACTAGCAGAGGCACTCCGTACACCTTCGTAGCGGCTTCGAGTCTGGAAGCAGTGTTCACATGTGGAGACAGGTAAGATGCATCCACCTTAAACTCACTGCCAATGGCGCCCTCTATCGCCCAGCCCACATGCAGTCCAAAGCCCATTCTCACGCAGTAATTGGGCATTCTTCGTCTCAATTCCTCGTTTTTCCGGTATTTCAGTATCTTCGGGTTCTTGTTGATTTCAGCGATGATTTTGAGGAAACTGATGAGTGACATGTCGGAAAGTTGGCGCACGAAGGAGGTGGGTTTGTGGCTTTCGCCCCACTTGATGTGTTGGGGAAACTTCCAGACCAGTAGAAAAGCGTCGCCGATGTTCTTGTTGGCGGAGCCGGAGTGCAGGTACACGATGCTGTGCACGATTTCAGCGATTTCATTGACGAAGACCATGACTCCTTCCTGCAGCACTTCCGTGGCGTCAGTGAAGTTCCGAATGTCGCAGAAGCCAAAGATGCAGTGAGTCTTCTTGCCAGGAATCATAGGGTCTACTTCCCCGCCTCCTTTCTTCATATTGGTGGCGATGACCTCTGTGCCAGCTTCTCCGAATCCCAGCGCTAGCAAAGCTCCGATTTTAATAATTGTCTGTTCCAATACTTCGGTTTCCATTGGTCCTCCCTTTTTGGACTGCTTGGGGAGTAGTTTCGGATTTTCCATCATTAGACGTTCCCTCTCAACGGCCTCCCGCTCTTCATCTTGCGCCGCTTCCAGCGGATTCACCGATATCTTCTTGACTCTTTTGATCATGTTTTCAATTGGACCAAGGACTAAATCATTGGCGCCCTTGGAGAAAAAGAGGGAACTGACCGCGAGAACGATACAGACGAAGATAGTTCTTGCAATATTCAGGCCTGCCTGGACTCTGTTCCGCTTCCTATAGTCAAAAACGGAAGTGTACTACATAGAATGTACCTGATTTACCTGGACAATATACAACTCCACATCCCTCAAATCTGTCACTGGATCCCCTTGCGCCCACTTCTCCGTCTGATCCACTTCGATCAGTATCAAAGGCGTATCGATGTCCTTATGCTCCACTAGGTACCTATTCCAGCACAGGTCGAACTCAGGCTTCGAGTCTTTGAACTTCTCTATCATCTCAAGGCCGAAAGTGAAAGAGTTGTTTTCCTCGTAATACAGCGATAAAGTGAATAGTGGCAGTCCGAACATCATTCCCAAAACCAGGATAATCACTCTCTTCGTCGTCAGGTCGGAAAGTCGCTTGCCCACTTTACTCTCTTCGGGGACTTTGGCGCGGGGATCGAGAGCGTCAGGGGAGGAGCTACGGGGCGGGGCGAGGTCTTCCTCTACGTCGGATTGCTTAGAGTGAGTGGGCGTCTTGACATTATTCAAATGCGCCAAAAGAGCCGAAGGTCCCTCCGACACCAGCCTATTTTCCAGCATCGACGACTTCGGCTCCTGCAGCTCCACAAAGGAAAACGACTCCACGCTTTCTCCGTCATCCCAGTCCTTCATCTCCCCTGCCACTTCGGGGTTGAAGATGGAGACAGGCGCTGCTGCTCCGCGGAAGTTGACAGTGTGGCGGAAGAGGTGGAAGTCTTGCTGATTGGCTAGACGGGTTTGGGCGAGTCGGTTGAGCTTCATTAGTCTGAGGAGGCGAATGACTCGGATAGAGCGCAGGACGCGACTAGCCTTGGTCCCGGCTCTAGAGGCTCGACTGGCTCTCGCCAACTGGACGGTTTTGGCGGCCTGGTTGCCCTGCGCCCCCGACCCCAATATTGCCTCCCACAACCACCCCACATCCGCGAAAATCGATACAGTCGCCACTATATCCAGCCAAAAGAAGAAACTAAGGAAGTAGCCCTCCTGCGCATAAGACATCATCACCAACTCCGCTGCAAAGGCCGCAATTGTCACTAGTGCCAGCACATTGAAGGCGTCGTCCGCATCCTTTGCTGTGGCCAGCAACTTAATGTCGTCGCCGAAGAGAGCGAAGAGGACGACCAGACTGATCCATGCAGTCCAGGTCCAGTGGGTCAGGAAGCTTTGGATGTGGCGCTAGGTGAAGCGTACTTTGGGACCACGAATACGACCGGAGGCGGCCGAAGTTGCAGAAATCGAGGGAGGAGACCCACTAAAGGGCAAGGCGCTATTGGAACTGAGTCTGCTCCTGACTCCCTCCTCCTGTTCCGCAGGTGAAGCGCCCTCTCCCACCCTCAGTCGCTGTATATTGGACGCAGACATTTTATCTACTTGCGCTCGAGCGTGCCCCTCAGTCTGCGCTCAAAGGCTGAGATCTTGGACTCGAGCATAGGCTGGTTTGCACGCAGAGCCTTTAGCTTGTCCTTTAAGTCAGAAACGTTGTTACGGAGACGGGGACGGTTTTCCTCTCGCGCAGTGTAGGCATTTTCAGGACTGCGGACAGGAGACCCTTTCGAAGGACGTGCATAGTCCTGCACCACGACTTCCCCCAGACTCCCTGCCGAGTGCGACACTCCCTTGCCCTGCGACAGCTCCCTCACATGTCTCTTCTCCGCCAGTCTCGGCGACTCCTCCAACTCCTCAAACCGCATATTCAAGTCCTCCTCCCTCATTTGAGAGGACTCCGCACTCCTCAGGTCTGGAGGGGTCACGGAGCTCAGCAAGCGGATAGTGCGTTCCTTCTTATTGTGCGCTTTTTGGGCGAGTTGGCCCATGTTCAGCTGGGGAACTAGGGGCTTGACTCCGTTGTCGCTGGAGCTGGGCTCGGGGAAAGAGCGGAGACGCTGGTTTTCCTGCTCTAAGGACCGCAGAAGGGACTGGAGTTGGGCCTTGGAGGCCCGCTCTTCCAGCAGGTCTTGCTGCAGACGCTCATAGGACAGGGTCAGTTGGTCCAGAGAGGACTGAGTTTGTAGGCGAGTGTGGAGGGAGAGAGCGATTTCGTCCTCTTTGGCAGCTAAACGCTGCTCCAACGCCTCCACTTCCCTTTCTCGCTGGATTTCCAGGTCTTCAAGCCGCTCCTGCGCCAGTCTGCGGCCTTCTCTCTCCCCCTGTGCCTCAGTTTGCAGGCTTTCCACCCTTTCTCTCAGGCCTTTCAGCTCCTGCACTGCCTTTTCCAGCTGAATCGGGTCTTTTCCGCCCTCTGAGGCTTGCCGCTCAGGCCGCTTGTTGAAAGCTGCAGCTTCCGAGGGCAAACGGTCTAATCGAAGGTTCATAGACCAAGGCCGAGCGTCTTCTGAGTGCTCCAGTTCTGAGGCTTCTGGTATGATTTCAGGGTCTTTCCTGGGACTGAAGACGAACTCTGCAGGGGAGCGAGTGCCTGCGACCTGCAGAGACAGGGGCGACTCCACTGCCATGGCCCTGGCAGACCTCGGCGTCTGCAGCTCAGAAAAGGGCCTCGAGCGTACAAGTGGCAGGTTATACTTGGCGAAGGGACTTTGGTCTCTGGCTTTGTGGACATTCGCTCCTATGGCGACCACGAAATTGGCTCCACAGGCGATGCTTTTGACCAGGCGTTTGTTGAGAGTGGCAATAAGAGTGGGAGTTCGGCGCTGTGAGAAGTCGCCTTGACCCAGTTCACCACTGGAATTAGTCCCCCAGGTCCACACTCGCTTGGCCACGTCGATTGCTGCTCCGAAGCAGCCGCCTACCTCCAAGTCTCGCAGGGGAGTGGGCAGTGGGACTTTCCACGGCAACAGCTTCTCTCCGAATGGTCCCGTTCCCCACAAATACAACTCCCCCTTGTCACTCAGCCCCGCCGTGTGATTCCCACACACCACTTTCTCCATAAAGACTCCTTCCAACGTCCTCACTCTCACCGGAAACCTAGCTCCAGTCTTCGACCCACAGCCCAGCTGTCCCAACGCATTGCCCCCCATAGCATACACTCTACCTGCATAGGTCGTGAAGGCAGTGTGCACAACTCCGCAGCTTACCTGCTTCACCTCTCCGTCAGTCTGCACCAGACTTGGCACACAGGCAGTGCGCAGCCCGGTGCCCAGTTGACCGCAGTCGCCGGCTCCGCAGGTGAGTAAGGAGCCCTTGGAATCGGAGGTGATTGCGAGGATGGCAGTGTGGCGAGTGCCGCAACTGGCCTGCCGGACTCGCATAGAGCCCGGTATTTTCATAGGCTGGGGACTCCACTGTGTCTCTGTGTTGCCGCTGCCCAGGGCGCCGCTGTCTCCTTTGCCCCAAGCGAAGGCTAACCCTTCGGCCGTTACCGCCACAGAGTGACCAGCGCCGCAGGACAGCCCCACTATCCGCTGATTGCTCAAGTCCTTCAGCAGTGTCGGGACATACACTTCCCTAACAGCTGCATCTCCCACGCCTAGACGTCCTTCTGCGTTGCTGCCTAGCGCTAGCACCTGTCCTGCCTCTGACACCACCAGTGTAAACTCATCTCCGCAGGCTGCCTGGCGCACTGTTTGCCCGAAGTTGCAACTGAGAGGGGACAATATTGCCACTGAGTCCGCTTGACCGATTCGACCTTGGGCTGTTGAGCCCCATACGAAGACTTCTGTGTAGTCTTCCATTGGCATTAGGACTACTTTACTGCGTTTGCTGAGATCCAGCTATAGAGGAAGACCGCTCCCAGCGCCACTACAGTCAGCACTGAAAGCGTCACTGAGAGACAATAAGTCTCCTCCCCCGCCTCTGCCTGCTCCAGCTTGGGCACCTCCTCCTCCACAGGCACAGGCCGCTTCGGGACGTCTTCCTGGAAGCGAGGCCGACTGGGCAGCATCTGATCGAAGTCCGAGGGCCGGGGCTTGATAGGTGAAGGACGTGGGGAGTGATTGGGGCGGGTGGCATTGGCGAAGGGACTTTTTCGTCTGCGGGGAATTTCTTGAGCCAGCCTGTCCGCTGTCTTGCGCTGCTCTTCTTTCAGTGTCTTGTCTACGCTCGTTTCAAGTGAGTCGTTCGCAGCTTCCTGTCTCGAAGCCATTACGCGGGCTATTATGGTTGGCAGCCCGCGCCCGCCCTGCCCTACTTCTAGCTCCTCAAATCCCCACTATTCCCACCTCTTCCAAACCTGCAAGCCAGCCAACAGACAAGTCTTCAAGGCTTTTCCTCGCTCCATTGGCCTATTTGCCAAGGGAAAGGAGGGACTTTTAGATGGTTTAGAGACAAAGAGATGTATTGGAGTTGGAAGAAACTTGGCTTTTGGTCAGAGTAATTGTGCTAGGGATGTAAGAAATACAGTAGTCCAAGCTTCAAGCCATTCCTATGCACTAACACCCCAAACTGACTACATATATGAAGCTGTCGATATTCCCCGAAACCAGCCTAGCTACTATAGCAATTCCCCTTTCTGGAGGAGCAGCGCCTATACTAGGACTAAATGCGGTTTCTAACCTTGAAAGGGTTGACTTTAGCATGTCTCAGGTACTCTGTGGCGAAGAAGGTCTCGTAGCAAGTGCCCCGCACATGGTAGTGCATGTTGGAGCTGCTCTTGGGTCTGGGCACCACCTCAGTGTGGTACCACCCCACCTCTTGGGAGCTGGTCAGTGGGCCTCTGTACTTCTCGCCAGGGGTCATTAGTCTCTGGCTGATAGTACGACGCAGGCGATCATTAGAAAAGGCCTCCTCCACCGGCCCCCTATACACAGTGGGCACATACTTCTGCGAGCCATGCAGCCGAGGGTCAGTTTGGTTCGGCTTCAATGCGATTTCGCCCAACTTTGCTGGGTTCACTCTGAAACGATCAGACACTTTTTCGTACTTTTTGTTCCACTTGAGGTAGCCCTTGAAAATCATCAGCTTGTGGACCTCGTTGGAAGGGTCGATAAGCTGCTTGCGGCCTCCGGAAGGCTTATTCATTATTGGACTGGGCAAGGGTATTGATGGTGTTAGGGGTGGAAAAGGGCATTAAGTACTGATTGGAGACTGAAATTGCGCTTTGAGCTGTATTTCTTTCGTGTATTTCCGCAAATTAGCAAGGAATAGTTCCAGTACTAATTCCACAGCAAAAAATCCATAAAACAACGATTTCAGCTGTTTTTCCGGTCCAAATGCACCAGTTTCAGTTCGTTCCCAAGCAAATTTACGCTACGAAGAGGCTTTTTACCGAAATCTAATGGTCTAGCGAGGACTCCCTCAGCACCAAATTGACCTTTTCCACGAATTTGTGCTGAGTTGTCTGAGAAACAGCAGTGAAAGTGAAGGCAGGCCGCTGTTCCCCCCTGCGTCCCGGCTTCCTTCTGATCCCAACGCCCAGCCGTACCTGCAGCAGCTCCACCGTCGCTATATCCTCCATGTCACTTTCCCAGAAAACCGCCTTACTTTCCCCCAATCTGACCACCAATTTCTCATAAAACACCACAATTGCGACCTCTTTGCCGTCGATATTGACCCCAGTTTCATAGTGACAAAACGACAATTTCCCATAGTCCTCCTCCAAGCCTATCAAATCTTCCCACATTTCCGCATCAATGCGGCGGTACTTCCTAATGCGGTGCGCAGAGCCGTAGGTGACTCTGGGCGGCCTGACACGCTGGGTGCCTAGCTTCATTTCTGAGGAGTGGGCGGTGTTGTTGATGCCCTCTGCTGTTTTGCTCACTGCGTCGAACACCCCGGCGACAGGCTTGCTCACGATGCCGACGATGCCTTTGGCGCCTCCGGAGAGGAAGCCGAGGAAGCCTTTCTTCTTGGCGCCTTTGACGGGCTCAGTAACAACCCCTGTAACGCCCTTCCCAATGCCCATTACGATCGACTTCACTCCAAAGAAGACTCCTTCCAGCGCATCCTTCGGCCGATCCTTGGCCTTGGCCTTCTGCCTCTCAATCAGGCCGTCCTTGCCTTGGGTCAGAGCAGTGATTCCAGTGGCTACACTGCCTGTCAGCTTCGAAACTGATCCAAAAGTGGCTGAAACGCTGTTTTTGAGGAAAGACCCCGCCCCTTTTATTAGTCCTTTCCCGCCCTCCAAAGGACCATTCACAATCCCCTGAACCGGCTCATTGACCAAGTCAAACACCGCAGTCCCAATATGACTCAAGAAATTCATCGGCGTGCCCAATATATCCGTATGCCAAATCAGCCTGAAGACCTCCTGTCTCAGCCTTTCCTCATAGTGCATGGAAACCACCTTCTTCAGTCTCTGCTGAGACATGTACACCTGCGACAGGTCACAGGAGGGGAACTTCACAGTGGCGGAGTCGATGGACAGCATTATCATTTTCCGGGATTGGAGGATGGCGAGGACTTCGTTGTCTTCGGGGTCTTCGTGCTCGTCTTTGAGGGATATGAAGGAAAACAGGACTTTTATAGGTAGTAAGTGCATGGTTTCGATGTAGAGACGGCGGTGGGAGACTGTCAATTCCTTCGTCATCCAGTGAGGGTTGGAAAGACGGTCGGGGCCGTTTTGACGGAAAAAGAGGTCGATTTCGCCTATGTCGCTCCACAGCTTCATCTGAGTGACTGCCCTGAGGTACAGGGCGACTAGTCTTTGCACGAGTATGCTTTCCACCCGCAAGTTGATAGTCTGCAGCTGCACTGATATCTCCTTGAAGCTTCTCACTGTCGGGTTTCCGTCCCTATACGTAACAGTCAGCAACTTAAAAATGTCCAAAGGCGGGTCGGATTCAGGCTGCTGGAACAGCAAAACAGGGCAAATCGGCAGCGAATTGTACTGATTGTCAATCTGCGCAGTCGCGATTTTCACCTCTGTAGTCCTCGTCGAAGCCGTAGTTTCCACCATGCACTCCACATTCTGCAGATGGACATATATGAGTTCCTTCACATTCGGAGGCTGCGACTCCACCAGCGACAGGCCTAACGCCGGGACCAGAAGGTGAAACTGCGTCTCCGATTTCTCATCTTCAGAGTCTGTCTGCCCACGAGAAAGACACCCATCTCCCACTTCCAGCACCACCGAAGTCCCCACACTATGCACTTTCATATATATCAGCAACCCCAGTTCATCTGAAAGGCGCAGCTTTTGCTCTGTGTACTGTGAGAGCTTGTCCAGACTGAATTGGTACCGGGCGAGGAAGACGGGGATTTCAGCGAAGGAGCCGGAGTACAGTTCGAGGTTGAGGTTGTGGGGCTGGCGGGGGCGGGACCAGCCGATAGGCAGGGAGCTTTGGGGCTCGAGGAATCGCCTGTGTTCTGCGCAATTTTGCTGGTACACCCCCAAACTCACCCTTTTCGACTTATTCTCCACACTGTAGAAGTTGAATTTCCCATCATTCCCATGGAAAACGACCACAGACGCATAGTCCTCCAAGCGAATTTCCGCCGCAATAACCGCAAATTCACTAAATCTGTCCCAACACTGGCACACAGTAGTGCCCACCCTGTCCACTCCGAACTCCCCAGACCAGTCCCAGGTCGTAGTTTCATTGCGAAGAGCCTTTTTAGCCTCGTCTGAGCCGTCTAGGAGCGGCCGGACCTGCAAGTACTGCGGGAAGTCTGCGTTCGGCCAGTAAAATATGTTTCTTTCCTTCGGGTGCAGGATCATGACAGCGGAGGTGTCGTTGGTTTGGACGATGGCGAGGCTGGAAGCGTACAGGTTGACGAGTATGATTCTGGGCGAGATGGTGACGTTTCGGGTAAAGAAGAACTTTTCAGGCCGGGGCCACGCAATATCGACAGTGTAGGTGAACTGGAACAAAGCCATGGTGTTCCTCGAAGCCACTGCCTTAATGCTCAAATAGCTGTGCGCCCCCGCAGCGTCAGACCGGATCAAGTTGGACTTCTGGTCGTTCAATTCCGCCACTATTTTCTTACAAGGACTGCAAAGGATGGGCTCCAAAGGGTTCTGTGCAGGGACTTTGCATAGGTTGCCCCTACGCTTGATGAAGAAATTGAGTGGCAACTTGGTGTAGTTGACAAGTGTTATGCAGGCGTAGATACTCACCATTCTCGAGCTTCGGCCGCTATACCCAATTAGAAGTTCCAGTTCGTTCCTCTCACTGTCCACCAGCGTTATGGACTTTTGCCGCTGTGAAGAGTCTCTAGTGGCGATCAACACAGGCCGAACTTGCTGACTTTCCTTCACTTTCAGCCCCAAGCCAATATCATCCATTATCGAAAAGTCATGAATAGTCAAGTCCTCCCCCTTCTCCACTCTGTACCACGGAGTCTGCATCTTGCTCCTATAGTGAATAAGGCTTGTGAGCATAGGGCAGGGCAGTAGGTTCTTTATGCGCAAAGGAGGGAGGACGCGCAGGGTCGTTTTCCGCTTGTTTTCACTGTGGCGGTAGACTTGAATCACGAAGTAGAACTTGTCGAAGTGGAATTCGACCCAAGTTGCGTCCTTTTGAGCGAGGAGGTCGTGCAGGTCGACACGGATAGGCTGTCCTTCTCCCATAGTGAGCGGCAACAGTCCTATCGAAGTCTGCTCATAGAGGAACGGCACCGGGCAAACCCTGCCAGCCTTGCACTCCGCCACCAAGTTCCTAGGCTTATAGGGAAAAAACACATGCAAGTCCACATTCATTTCGTTCTTTATCACAACAGGTGCTCTCACAATCAGCACTTTCCTAGTGTCTATGAGCTTGGATTCCAGCAGAACTGTGTAGTTTTCCCCTCTGTAATCGAAGTCTCGAGCTACACATTGCGATTTCTTCAGGTTTATCCCTGCTAAAGCGGCTATTTCGAAGCCGTCGTGGATGAGGCGGATGTTCAGTCCGTCGGATGGCACAGAAAAGACTCGGTCTGTCTCGATTTCCCGCTCGTAAGGGACAGTGAAGCCGCTTTCCACCACTTGAGCGTCTCCGTACTGCGTCTCCACCACAATTGCGTTCCCGAACTGGTTCTCTATGGAGAAGGGGGAAATCTGCTCTGAAAAGTCCTGGGAACTGGGTTCGTTGCCCAGGGACTTCCACATTTTGGTGACTTTGTGCAGGTGCAGGCCAAGGGCTTCCGACAGGTTCACGCAAATTGGGTTCAAAGCGCCTGCAGTGACAGTGGTCTGCGCCCTCGGCAGCTCCAAGTCCCTGGTAGTGTGCTGCAAAGCTGCGTCGAAGGGCTCAATGAGCGGCTCCCAGGAGTCGTTGTAGGGGTTGTAATAGTCCATTTTCCCTAAAATCTCGATAATTAGCTTGTTTCCATCTGCACTTTGGATCCGTTTGCCAGTCACAAGTTCCATTTCTGCACTCAGTAGAGGTCCGTAGGCGCCCGTAGAGTCGTTTATGAGCGTTATTTTCAAGTCTGGGACTAGGAATTGGGTGTCGGTGTAGGGAGGTGGGAGGGCGGACTGCAGGAGTTGCTTGATTTCGGGGTCGCTGGAGGCGCGGAAGTGCCCTGAAGCGGCGACATTGGCCACTAGTTGGAGGCGGTTTCCCTGCAGATGGAGCGATTTTCGCACAGATTCGTTGGAAAAGACTCTCAAAAAGGCGTCCAAGTCGTCCTTGTGCTGGGGCACCTTCTGAAACAGGTCCAAAGCGGAAATCAGTTCCTTATCCACCTCCAAAGCAGTGCTGTGGTAGAGAAACGACTGATAGCCCTGCTTGATGTCATTCACCGAGGCAATAATATGCACTTTCGACATGGCAAAAGTCGCATATTCCCGCAATATGTTCCTATCCTTCGACTCCAGCACGCTTTTATAGGAGAAATCGAAGGGAGTGACGATTTTCCGCTTGGCAGCTCGCTTGAGGGCGGATATACTGGTCAGTGCATCAGCCCGCACACTGAATAGCTCGAGACTGACCCAGCGCAGTTCCTTGCGCTTGGCTTCGATGTTGATGTTGGGACTTTTGATGCTTTCGTACTCGTGCTCGCGGAAGTAGTCGAAGGTCAGGTCGCCCTGGGACACTAGGACTCTGGTGCCTTCGTTGGCTGGGAAGACTACAAACGGATTGATTACTGAGACAGTGAAATCAATGCGAGGAGCATACAGCAGCTCCTCCGCCTCAATCCTCGCCTCCGACAGCCTGGGCTTGTACTTGACCCGGTAGTCATTGGGACTTTCCGTCTCATTGAGGTACTCCGGAACTCCACTGCAGAAGAAACTCACTGCAATTTCCAGAAACGCCCAACTCATATACAGCCCCACGTCGTAAATTCCCACAGCTACGGACTTGTTCCCGGTCCAGGGCATGTCTAAATGGACTGTCAGGGCTTTAGTGCATTCTGGCTCATCTAAAGGACGGCCTATAATCACAGGTAGGCGGTTGCCGGTGACTAGGTGCAAAGGAGCATTAAAGACTGTGGTGGATATATGCGAGGACAGGGCGGATTTCTTCCTAGTGTCTTCCTCTGGTACAAATAGCTGCGCAGTCTGGGCGGACAGGTCCATTTCCACGTGCTTGTCATTGTAGCGGACCACTCCGAAGTAATTGCAGTGCGCAATCAACTCGGCAATCGGGTCGTCCTCGTGCTTTATCATTAGGCTGATTTGAGTGCAGTGGAGTCTGACCTTGATGAATGCTCCCAAGTGCTTTGGGTCGTTTTCCACCTGCCGGTACATCGGTGAATCCGGGTTAATGAACCACTCCATGTGGTCATCATACGCCAAGTTCAAATCGCACAGTTTGAGCAGCAGCATGTACTGGAACTGGGTGAAGTTGCCGAGTACCGCCTGACACTGGCCCTCAATCACATAGCTTTTGTCGATATCCGGGTGCTGGACTTGCCGAGGGGAGAGGACAGGACGTTCGAAGGTGACAGTCAGGTCGACTGGCTCTGCGATTTCGCTGTTTTCGCAGGTAGCCCTGACCTGTCGTCCTTCGATTGTATAGCGATCCACAATCACGACTTCCTTCTCATGCCTTTGGCTCGACTGTCCAATTGTGTTTTCAACATAGATGTTCCCAAGGTCAATAATGATGGAAAACGGGTAATTCGGTCTCGGCAGCAACTCTACAGTGCTGTTTTCCACACCTATGCGTATCTTCGCATAAGTCGGCGGGCCTTCCGTCATCTCTTCCAGTCCATACGCTTTAGTATACTCAGTCACGTAAAAGCTGTGTTCGATGTCTTTCATCCTTCCAAGTCTCGTAAACAGGCCCAAAATCCGCTGGTCAAAGAAGTCAACTAGTCGATTAATAGGCTGGTGCAGGTATATCAGTTTCGCAGAAGTCACTTTCACATCCACAAAAACGCTAAATTCGTCTTGGATTTCTTCAGACCCGTCCTCGAGGATCACTAAACGGAAAGTTGCGAGTTGGGAACAGCCCTCGGCGATGGAAAAAAGACGATAGCGGGTGCCGGCTTTCCAGTGCTCGGAGGCGGTTTTGGGGTAGTCGGTAGTGTCGTCGAGGGACGCATTGGCGAGAGAACCTGCGAATTCGTACTTCTTTTCCTGCATCAGAAAATCGCATTTTGCGCCTTCAATACTTCCATGAAACAGCGGAATCCGATTCTGCACATTGTTTAGGAAAAAGTCGACCACTTCCACACTAACACTCAAATGCAACTGCGTAATTGCAGACGGACTTTTGGCAATTGGAACAGCGGAAACGGCCATTGCAGGCCTGTATTGCAGGAAATTGAAGATTTCAGTCAGGGTTTCTTGGTTCCAGCAGAAGGACATGCGGTGGAATTTGACGTCCAGGCGAGTTTCGATAAGTTGGAAGTTGGCGCTGGTTGGGTCGATCAGCAGTCCTTCGACGTCAATAAGCCCACGACCCGCCTCGTCCACACTCTTCGCCAAACTTCGCATTTCCACTGGCAGGCGCATATCGTCGATTTCCAGCTTCTGCAGGGCTGCATTGAACTGCAGCTCCAACTTTCTCCCCCAACACTCCCCAGTGACCTCAAATATGCGCAGTTCCAGCCACGAATTCACCTCCCAGTCCGTCAACTTGACCGTAATCAGCGGCATCTTCGCCCAACATCTCACCCTCGGCTTCATCGAGTGCTTCCCACTCTCCACTTCCCTCGACACCACATCAGTCCTTAGTGCGGAAATCAGGTCACTTATAGCGGTTTCCCACTGTAAGCGCTGGGAGTGGATGGGAAACGAGAGATAGCACTCTCCGTATCTATTTGTTAGCTGCGTGGATCATACTTTGAGGACTTCACTGCTTTGAGGGTCGTCGGAAGTGGTGGTTAAACTGCAGTCTTTGATGTAGAATATGAGTATTGGGCTGAGGGAGTGGTCTGAGGAGTAGCAGTAGAGGTAGGCGCCTGATAGAAAGCCTATAACTTGGCTCCAGCCTCGAGCTTTACTGGTAGTTTGCTGTAAAAACCCACTTAAAGTGGCCGCTTTCAGCACTTTTTCCTTCTCTGTCATGAGGTTTGCCTCTGAAACAGCGGAAAGGGTGCGAGATCGGTCGATTAGTTCGACTACGGAGCGATATATGCCCAGGGAGAGGTTGAAATTGATGGATTCCAGCACTCCATTGAAGGCCATATCCGGCAAATTGTCGAAAATCGTTACTTTTTGGCTATATTTGATGTTTTTCAGGGCAGATTTGAGGAAATGGGCGGAAGCATTGAAGGTAAGCGGCTGCAACACCGGAAAACAGCGTCCCTCCGTCACATAGTCCAGCTTCACCTGCGAAACACACAGCGCAAACTCCTCATAGTTCTCATCCGCCACCCTCGCACTGTCGTTCCCTATGCGAAACGAACCCAAAGACAAGCGGAATTTCTCCTTTTCCCCCAAATTGACAGTAATGACAGGGGCTGCGAGGTCGAGTTGGACTTGGCGTCTGCCGCTGCTGTGCAGCAGTTCACGTAGTTTCTCGTTGGTGGTGTCGGTGATTTCCTGCACGGCGTCCCAGGCGAGGGTCTTCACGGACTGCTCGGCGTCGCTGACGTCGAAGAAGTGCTCGAGGAAGCGTAACACCTCTGGCAAGTAGACGAAGTCCACCGGCTGACTCCGCACCTCCGTCAAAGTCCGCAACTCACTCGCCGCCGGGTAAAGCACGTGCCGAATCGACAGTATTTTCCCACTCGCACTCTCACTCGGCCTGCAGAACGGCATAAAAACAGTCCTCTCTCCAACGGACTGACTATACACCCAGTTCGTGTTCTGCACAGACAAGTCCGCTTCAAAGCCATCAGCCGCCACTTTCGCCTGCACCTGGATTTGTCTGGACGTCATTGCGACTTCCTCACTTCGGTCCTCGTCTGCTAGAGCCAAGTGGTTCAGGTCGAGTGAGAAACTGACGCCTAGCCAGGGCTCCACTGCGGAGTTGGGTCGAAAGGCGGGGTTCTCCATAGCTTCTTCCATTTCAGCGAATAAAGCCTCGTAGTCTTGGCTTTTTTCCGGCTCTTCCGCCTTTTTCCCCCATAGAAAGCCCATTAGGCCTTTTTGCGATTTGCGCTGTTGCTCCTCTTTCGACTCCTTTTCGACCACCAGCGCCACTTGCGCGACCCAGCGAGCAATGCACTGGAAGTCCATTAGGAAGAGGATTTGCCGGTACTCCTGAGACTCAGCTGGGGAGAGACTTTGCCCGCGCTTGAACTTCAGATGGAGCATTTTGAAGGCCTTTTCCCAGGATTTGAGTCGAGGAAGAGGCACTTGGAAGGGGTTTAGTTGGGCGTTTTTGCGCTGTTTGAGGTTGTTTTGGATGCACTTTACTGCGAATTGCCACATGTTCTTGGGCGACTTGACCTCTGGTAGAAACGGTCTATATTTCTTCAAGTCCTCCCTATCTCTTTCTTACTGCTTTCTCAGGGTTTGTCCGAACTCCGTCACTTCCCCTAGCAGCGCCACCATCGTTTTGAACTGTTTCTCCTCCACTCTCAGTCGAAATTCACTCAGAGCCGCGGAAATCTCTACCTTGGGCCGAGCTTGGTCGCTAGTACTGTGGTGTATCGCTTTAGCCTCGATATTGACTGATATAGAGCTTACGGGGGCATATTAGGAAGGTGTCTTCCGGCTGACTGGAAATTAGTCCTTTGAGAACTGTGATTATTTGGTCTTTGTCAGGGTTATTTTGAAGGTTTATCGTAGATTTCGCACTCAAATAGACACCAAGTCCGTCAATTCCCGCCAGTTTGAAGATGTCCTCCGCCGCCTTCCCCTCCACCTGTCTGTCCACGAACTGCCGTCCCCACTGTGCGTTAGTAGTCTCGCAGGAGACTCCCTGTAGCACCAAGCCCAGGGCAATTGCGTGTTTGGGGCTGTGACTTTCGAAGCGCAGGTGGATGTCATTCACTTTTATCACCACATTGTCGAGGATTTTGGCGGTTAGTCGGTCAGTGAAGGACTTTCCCTTCAGTTCTTCCTCTGCTGATAGGAGCTTCTGCTCCTTTTGCGACTTCAGCACCGCTTCCAAAGAGTCTATGCGAGACTTGAGACAGTCTATAGCGAACTCCTCATCAAACGCCCACTCACTTCTGTCCTTTTCAGCCAAAACCACATACAAGCCGCTCAGCTCCACCTCCACAGGACAGGAACTCAGCTTCGCCCAGGGGATGCGGATCATGAAGCGGTCAATTCTGCCCAGCACCAGGCGTAAAGGCAGGGGCAGGAAGCGGAGCACCTCTGGACGGATGTCTGCGTTGGTGATGGTCAGTTCGCCGGTCTTCATCACTTGGGAGAGGTTGGTGGTTTCGAAGCCTGTCAAATAGGTGGAAATTGGCGTCATGATGGCCTTGTCTAGCACTGCCTCCAGCATTTTATTAGGGAACCAAGTCTACAGGCTTGATAAGCAGTCCAGAAGCACTAAGCTATGAGGGGAACTGGGCCCAATAATGCCTTCGGCTGCTTTTTCTGCCTTGCTTCTTTTCTATATATAGGCTTTAAATCGCACTACTTGGACACAGTCTCGGCTTTTCTCAGTTGTTCGCACTGTCAAGCGATTGAGACTGTGGGACATTTGACTCTGCGCTATTATCGTTATTCCCATTTATCAGTGTCTGTTTGCTAGCGAAATCTAACCATGCCCAAGTTCCACTTCCTCAAAAGTCTATTTCCCCCCAAAACCCTGTAACTACTAATTTTAAGTCTGGATGTCATAAATATCTCTCTTTTCCATAGGGTAACTACGATTTCTATATTTCTCCTTATCTCCTTTCTTCCCCTGCTAGTTTCGACAGGCTAATATATGAGACAGATATGGAGGCTGGCGACTTTCGCCCTGGGTGCAGCTCTCTACCTGACCAATTCCCCTCCACAAGACCTCTACTTGGCCGAAAACGAAACCGCAGTAGTGGCGATTTCGGATTTCTTCATAGGGAATTTGCTGGACTTCGAGCTAAAATCTGCCTCCGAATATGCTATTCTGCAGTCCAATGCACAGGTGAGGGAACTCGCTTCTATGCAGACTGCAGGGTACTCAGTAGGACCTGCCTTCCAGCAGGGCTCAAAGGAGTGCTTTGTCAGGTACAATAGCTCTGCAAGTGTGGTGTATGCACTCCTATGAGCCCTGTATCGAGTGGGAAAGTACCTTAATTTCTCCTATTCAGGAAATCCAACTAATTGAAATGCACGCCTTTAGCTTACTTATTTATATGACCAAATGTATAGAAACTGGGAATTCGAACGTGTTACTTATTGACGTTTTGCACCTTTCCCGGGGTCTTATGGAAGTGACGGAACTGCCGCTTACTAGCAGGTCTCACGTTGTGCTGTGTTCCGCCTGTCCCGGATTTCTGATATCTGAGAAAACCTCCTGAAGCACAGAAAATTTGCGCAATTTCCTTCGATTTGAATACACAACCGAGAAAATCGCTATGTAAATTTTCAGTGTTTTCCAGCAGATTGGCGGCACATAGACACTTAGGTACTAGTACGGCTCAGTACATGAAGCTGCACATATTTCGATACCGGTAAAGAGTATGGGTCGTATCAAACAGCTTCGGGGCTATAATGTATATAAACTGCATTATGATAAAGAGGGCTGCTTATTTCCCCTATCTCAGCAACTAAGTCTCATACAGACAATTGCAATTTCGCCCATTCAATGTGCAACTGCGTATTTATTGTACTTAGATGCTCTGTACTTTCCCAAGTGATATAGCTAAGCATATTCTATCAATAGACCAGTCCTTCCCTTCCTCATCAAGAAACATTACCTGAGGGATGTCTGTCTGAAGTGTCCATTAGAGCAATGGCGTAGATTAGCTCTCTTGCACATGCTATTGAGACATACATAGGAGTTGGCGACTCTCACCCTGGCAACTGCGGTATACTTGATGGAGGAACTGAGCACAGACCTGTACTTGACTGAGAATGAAACTGCAGAGGTGCAAGTTGCGGACCTATTTGCAGGGGAGTTGCTGGACTTTGAAGTGAAGTCTGAGTATGTCTCCCTGCAGTCTCATACACAGGTCAGGGAACTGGCTTCTATGCAGACTGCAGGGTATTCTCTAGGGCCTGTCTTCCTACAGGGATCAAAGGAGTGCTTTTCCAGGTACAATAGCTCGGCTCTCCAGGTCTGGTGCATGCACTCCTCTGAGCCCTGTCTCGAGTGGGAAATTATCACTACTGCGTCTATCCAGGAAATCCAAATGATCGAACTATCTGTTTCTATTTCGCTCGCCTATGTGACTCGCTCATTGATAGAAACATCAAAGGTATTCGTCATCGAGACTTTCCCTATCTTTCGTGGGCCGATGGAAGTGCAAGAGCTTCCACTCACCAATATGTCTCACATAGTGCTTTGCTCGAAACAACCAGGGCTACTAATAGCTGAGC
>Ga0247837_1000708_pt1 | contig 71978 bp, 25 predicted proteins | sample LaCtaG_2_FD_187115 | JGI IMG/M metagenome (GOLD analysis project Ga0247837, IMG submission 187115) | Freshwater microbial communities from meromictic Lake La Cruz, Castile-La Mancha, Spain - LaCruzMarch2015_14.5m | ecosystem: Environmental > Aquatic > Freshwater > Lake | place: Spain: Castile-La... | reverse complement strand
CGGGCATGTCCATTGTGCGTTCAAGAAGTTCTTACGTATAAAAAAAGTGACGTGAAACCGCGCCGAATCATATATTATACATATATGTCAATATCTTGCAAACAGGAATCAGACTGAACTAGTGCCCCCACAGCGGAGTCCCATCTGTAGCAAGAGAAGAAATGCCATTTACATTTCTCTTAAGTAGATTGTTATTCCTTGACCACGCATTCCCTTGAGGGTCAGTAAGAAATGTACATCCTTTCCCCTTGAACGTTAAAATTGCCAATAATGTATCAGGGCGTTCTTGGAATGACTCACTGAACTTATCCAAAAGATGCGTGAGCGATTTTTGGGCCATCGTTATTTTCTTGGTCGATGAGCCAGGAATTTCTGAGCCCATTGAGCCGCTATTGTCGATTACGAAAATGATCCGAATAGGCAGTTGCGTTCTAAGCGTTGGAATGACACTCAAAACGATAAGGGGAGGGCTTTGAATAGACTCTCTAGTTTCGTAGATTTCAAAATTATCTTTGTCTAGGTTTTGCTTGATTGGGAAAAGGCGACCGTTACTGTCTATAATACTAATGGATGCGTACAGTACGTTTTCTGAAAACGAAACGGCAGACGTGGTTATTCCTTTCGGAGCCAGGGGCTTATCAGGCTTAGGTGCGGGGATTCCGGATTGAATGCGCAATCTTATTTTTTCACCATATAAAACGCACGCGAGTCGAGAGTATAATTCGGCTAGATATAGGATATTATCATTATCAAATGGCCCTTGAGAGACCTCCAGCTTTGATAATTGATTCAAGTCAGCAATTAAATCTTTAATTTTGAAGTTGATATCGACCATCTCGACTTCGCGGAAGTTACCTAACACTCGCAAAAGCGTTCGCTCGGAAAGCATTGGGGCATGATTGAGTGTGTCAGGGTCTTTTTCTTGAACAATTTCTCGAATATTATCGATAACACACTTTTTAGCTTCAGCTAATGCCTCATATGGTAGATTTGTTTTTTCCTCAATCTTCCCGAATATTTCTTTTGAGTAGGATGAAAGATCTTGGCCGTGTGATTTGCTGGATTGATTAGTTTCAAATTTCGATAACTTCTCCTCCACCTCTTGTATTTTTTCGTCAGCACAGAAATCTATATCGAATCCGCCACCTTTGAGTGATTTTATTTTAGATATCCTTGAAAATATTAACTCAATCAATGCCTTAATTTCTTTTGGCGTGTATATAAAAAGCAGGGTTGCTATCCATATACTTAGCAACTCTGTACCGTCCAAACTAAACTGGTCGCTTACCTTGCTCCAGACGATTGGGCCTATTACGACGAAAAACGCAACTAATCTTCTAATTGAATCCATGATTTTTTCTTTGGGTTATTATCAAATGTGGTTAATTCTAACTAGGTGTCGCCGGACGAACTACCTCCCGAACCGCCCAGTCTGGCATAGTGGAACAAATTTCCCTGCGGCTGTCAATGATCTAGTTGGGGTTGCGTGCGACAACGCTCGGGCGTTACGCGGCAATGTTGCCGCGGAAACTTTGGGGGAAACCAGGGGAAACCAGGAACAGACCACAGTTTCGTCGTTTGTCCCAGGAGATCTATAGAAAAGCCATTGAGACAGGCATCAGTGGCTGATGCGCACCCAGCGTCTTCCAGTGGGCGTTGGCAGCAAGCTCAAGCCCCCGCAGAGACGCAGCTTAGAAGAAATCTCTCACGGAGACACAAAGACACGGAGATCCGGACGTCTCTTTCTCTGTGTCTTTGTGTCTGCGTGAGAGAAATTCCTGGACCAAGGGTGAGCAGCGATGGCCGGAACGATGATCAAGGCCATCGTTGCTCTCTCCTGGCCCGCCCCCTCGTGCCTGCCTTCAATCACAAGTGATGTTCTGCTCGTGTGTCCAGCCATCGCGGGTCTTGCCGCCCTGCTTCCACTTGACGTGATACCAGACGACTGCACCGCCGTTTTCATTGACCTCGTCGAAGCCGATGAGGGTCACGACGGCCCGATTGGGGATTGAGCCGATAATCTTGCCACCAGGCGCCGTTCGGGCGTTGGCGGGACCATCGACCCTGCGCTGGTGATGCTCCCGGGATTCTGATTCAGGATCACAGGCGCCGCCCTGTACGTTGAGGGATACCAAATAGCCGCTGATCAAGAGACCACTCAGAAACAGAGAGCGAATCGGCATCGATCGGTCCTCCAGCGTGGTTCACATCGGATTTGCAGGGGGGTCAGGTCTTGCATTTTGCCTTGGCCCCATCACCCCGGCCAAACCAAAGGGGCTTCAGAAGAATACTCAAAACGCGGGCGCAAGCCCGGCCTGTTTGAGAACGGCATTCGCCGTATGTCGCGATACGATCTTTGAATCAACTGGAAAGCGGCAGCCGTTGATCGGACTTTCCCAAATATCATGATCGCCCTTGCCGCGTCTAACCAGTGAACAGCCGGCTGCCTTGAACTTCCGGACGAGCTCTGGTGTATAGTTCTCCCCCATCAAGCTGCCACGCGTAACTGCGCCAGATGCCCCGTCGTCAGCAGCCGCAACGGGATATCGTCATCCCGCGGGCAACCGTTCTCCTCGAGCATTTCCGGAACCCGAGTCCGCAGGAGTGCCAGCATGGCTTCAAGGGAAGGCGCTTCGCCGACCAACCCGGGGACATTGCTGTCCTCGATATACCAGACACTCGCCTCGGAATCCCACGCGACCCGAATTTCGTAAGACATATCGTGCACCATCGAAGGCCGGGGTGAGGATCAAGTCAGGGGGCAAGGTCACTCAACTTTCCTGGCTCTCTGCTGACGAACCGTAGCACACTTGGCGCCTTGGCCTGAGCCCCCGCGCCTACCGCCGCAAGACGTGCAGGATCTCCTCCAACTCCTGCCGCATCTGCCGCAGGACCTGGTGGGTCTGGGTGAGGTCGTGCTTGGCGCCCTCGCCGCTCAATTGTTGGCGGGCACCGCCGATGGTGAAGCCCTGGTCATAGAGCAGGGAGCGGATCTGACGCACCATCAGCACGTCGTGTCGCTGGTAGTAGCGTCGGTTGCCGCGCCGTTTGACCGGTTTGAGCTGGGGGAATTCCTGCTCCCAGTAGCGCAGCACGTGCGGCTTGACGCCACACAGTTCGCTGACCTCACCGATCGTGAAATAGCGCTTGCCGGGGATCGGCGGCAGTTCGCCGGTCCCGGCCTCCTCCGCGCTATTGCTGCTCGTGTCCAGCATAGGCTTCCACCCGCGCTTTGAGCTTCTGGCCCGGACGGAAGGTCACGACGCGGCGGGCGGTGATCGGGATCTCCTCGCCGGTCTTGGGATTGCGCCCCGGGCGCTCCTTCTTCTCGCGCAGGTCGAAGTTCCCGAACCCGGAGAGCTTGACCTGCTCGCCGCGCTCGAGCGCCTTGCGGATCTCCTCGAAGAAGCTTTCGACGATGTCCTTGGCCTCACGTTTGTTGAGCCCAAGCTCTTCGAACAGGTGTTCTGCCATATCAGCCTTAGTCAACGCCATACCATCAGTCCCGCAGTCGTGCGCCAAAATCGGACTCGAGACGGGTCAACACCCGCCCCACCGCCTCATCCACCACCACATCGGTAAGTGTCTGAGAAGAAACTTGTAAAATCAATCCCAATGCGAGACTTTTTCGCCCCGCAGCGATATTTTCTCCGGCGTAGACGTCGAAGAGCACCAGTTCGCGCAGCAAATCGCCCACGCTGCCCCGGATGCAGGCGGCGATGTCGGCGTAGGCGACGGCCGCGTCCACCACGATCGCGAGATCCCGGCGGATCGCCGGGTAGCGCGAGATGGGGGTGAACCTGGGCAGGACCCCGGTGGTCAGTGCCGCCTGTTCCAGCTCAAACAGATAGGCGTCGCCGGTGAGATCCAGGTCCGCGGCCAGGGCCGGGTGGAGCATCCCCAGCAGCCCGACGGGCTGGCCGTCGTAGTCGATGCGCGCACTCTGGCCCGGGTGCAGGGCCGGGTGTTCGACCGGGACGAAGCGGAAGCCCACCGCATCGCCGCTCAGGGCCAGCAACGCCTCCACATCCGCCTTCAGGGCAAAGAAGTCGACCGGGCGCGCGGGCGCGCCCCATTGCTCCGGGTCCTCGGGGCCGATGACCAGGCCGCCGATCGCCGCGTCCTGGCACAGGCCGTCCGGACCGGGGCGAAAGCGCAGCCCGGTCTCGAAGATCCGCACCCGCTCCTGCTGGCGCGCCTGGTTGTAGCGGGCGGTGTGCAGCAGGCCCGGCCAGAGCGACGGGCGCATCACCGAGAGCTCGGCGCTGATCGGGTTGGCCAGGGCCAGCCCCTTGACCTCGGGCTCGATCCGGGCCTGGAGTTCCGGGTTCACGAAGCTGTAGGTGATGACCTCCTGGAAGCCCCGGTCGACCAGCAGCAGCCGCGCGCGGTCGAGATCGAAGGCGGTCTCGGGCCTGGCCCGGGTGGCGGCGGCGGAGTGGGCATGGCTGACCGGGATGCGGTCATAGCCGTGGATGCGGCCCACGTCGGCGATCAGGTCGACCTCATGGACCAGGTCGAAGCGCCCGCTGGGCGGCGTGACCTCCCAACCCCCGGCGACCGGGACCAGGCCCATGCCGAGGCGTTCCAGGACCCCGGCGATGGTCTCGTCGGGCAGTTTGAGCCCCAGGATCTGGGCGCAGCGGGCCGCACGCAGGGTCAGGGGCGCACGCCGCGGCAGGTGCGCGTCGGCGGTCACGTCGACCACCGGGCCGGGCTCGCCGCCGACGATGTCGATGAGGAGCCGGGTCGCGCGCTCCAGCGCGCGGACCTGGAGCCCAGGGTCCACGCCGCGCTCGAAGCGGTGGGATGAATCCGTGTGCAGGCCGTAGCTGCGCGCCTTGCCGCTGATGCCGGCGGGGGCGAAGAAGGCGCTCTCCAGCAGGATGTCGCGGGTCTGCGACTCCACGGCGCTCCCGGAACCGCCCATGATCCCGGCCAGGGCGACGGGACCGGCGCCGTCGGCGATCACCAGGGTGTCGGGGCGCAGCTCGATGGTGTCGCCGTTGAGCAGGGCCAAGCGCTCGCCCGCGGCGGCCAGGCGCACCCGGATCCCCCCCGTGAGCCGCCCAAGGTCGAAGCCGTGCATGGGCTGACCCAACTCCAGCAACACATAGTTGGTGACATCGACGACCGGGCTGATGGCCCGGATGCCGCCCCGGCGCAGGCGCTCGCGCATCCACAGCGGGGTCACGGCGCCGGGGTCGATGTCGTGAAGGGTGCGGCAGGCGTAGCGCGGGCAGTGCTCGGGCGCGTCCAGGGCGACCGGGAAGCGGCTGTCGCTGCCCGGCGCGACGGGCGGCACCGCGACCGGGGTCAGGGGCGCGCCGTTGATGGCCGCCACCTCCCAGGCCAGCCCGGCGATGGAGAGGCAGTCGCCGCGGTCGGGGGTCAGGTCGACCTCGATGCAGGCGTCATCCAGGCCCAGCCAGTCGCGCAGGTCCGCGCCCACCGGGGCGTCCGCGGGCAGGGGCAGGATGCCGGCCGAGGTCTCGGCCAGACCCAGTTCGGTCGCGGAGCAGATCATGCCGAAGGACTCGACACCGCGCAGCTTGGCGCGCTTGATCTTCAGGCCCCCGGGCATGACGGCGCCGATGGTCGCCACCGGCACCCGCATCCCCGCCGCCACATTGGCCGCGCCGCAGACGATGGTCAGCGGGGCCGCCTGGCCCAGGTCCACCGTGCACACATGGAGCTTACCGGCGTCCGGGTGGTCCGCGACCTCCAGCACCAGGCCCACGACCACGCCATTGAATACGGGGGCGGCGGGCTCGACCGCGTCCACCTCCAGGCCGGCCATGCTGAGCTGGTCCGCAAGGGTCTGGGTGTCGACGGGTGGGTTGACCCATTCCCGCAGCCAGGACTCACTGAAACGCATGTTTTTCGCTCCCCAAGGGCTCGCTTCCCAAACACTGGCTGCCCGAAATCTCGCTTCCCATGATCAGGCGAACTGCCGCAAAAACCGCAGGTCGTTCTCGAAATACAGGCGGATGTCGTCGATGCCGTAACGCAGCATCGCCAGACGCTCCACCCCCATCCCGAAGGCGTACCCCAGGTAGCGGTCCGGATCGATCCCGACATGCCGGAAGACCTCCGGGTACACCATGCCGCACCCCAGGACCTCGAGCCAGCCGGTCTGCTTGCACACCCGGCACCCGGCCCCGCCGCACATGACGCACTGGATATCGACCTCGGCGGACGGCTCGGTGAACGGGAAATAGGACGGCCGGAAGCGCAGCTTCAGGTCCCGCTCGAAAAAATTGGTGAGAAAGTCGTAGAGGACGCCCTTCAGATCCGCAAAGCTCACCTGCTCATCGACCAGGAGCCCCTCCACCTGATGAAACATCGGGGTATGGGTGAGGTCCGAATCGCAGCGGTAGACCCGCCCGGGGGCGATGATCTTGAGCGGCGGGGCCTGCTCGGTCATCACCCGGATCTGCACCGGTGAGGTGTGGGTGCGCAGGAGGAGATCCGCGTCGAAATAGAAGGTGTCGTGCATCGCCCGGGCCGGGTGGTGCTCGGGGATGTTGAGCGCCTCGAAGTTGTGATAGGCGGTCTCAACCTCCGGCCCTTCGGCGACCGCGAACCCGGCCTCGGCAAAGAGCCGCTCGATCCGCCGCAGGGTGCGGGTGACCGGGTGCAGGCCGCCGCTGCGCTGGCCGCGCCCGGGCAGGGTCACGTCCAGGCGCCCAGCCGCCAGCCGCGCCGCCAGGGCCGCCTGTTCCAGGACCGCCTTGCGGCCCTCGATCGCTTGAGCCACGGCGTCCTTCGCCACATTGATCAACTGACCCGCGGCAGGGCGCTCCTCCTTGGGCAGGCCGCCGAGTTGCTTCAGCAAGGTGGTCAGGTCCCCGCTCTTGCCCAGATAGCGCACCCGCACCTGATCCAGGGCGGCCAGATCCGGCGCCGCGGCAATGGCCGCGAGGGCGCGGTCGCGCAGCGGGTCGATTCCCAGTCCGGACTGTTCAGGCATCTTCAAACCTTGCAGCAAAAAAAAGGGGAAAGACCAGGGCCTTTCCCTTCATTCATCAGGCTTGAGCGGGGCCATTCCGGCCCCGCTCAAGCCCCCGGGTCTCAGGCCGCCAAGGCGCCCTTGGCCTGCTCGGCGATGGCGCGGAAGGCGACGGCATCGTGGTAGGCGATGTCCGCAAGCATCTTGCGGTCCACCTCGACCCCGGCCCGCTTGAGGCCGTTGATCAGCCGGCTGTAGGACAGCCCGTTCTCCCGTGCGCCCGCATTGATGCGGGCAATCCACAGGGCGCGGAACTGGCGCTTCTTCTGGCGGCGGTCACGGTAGGCGTATTGACCGGCCTTGATGACCGCCTGCTTGGCAACACGAAAGACTCGGCTGCGGGCACCGTAGTAGCCCTTCGCCTGCTTCATGATCTTCTTGTGACGGGCGTGAGCGGTTACGCCCCGTTTGACGCGTGGCATCGTTCTTCTCCGGTATCAGGTGCGGTCAGCAGTAGGGGATCATCCGTAGCGCGGACTTGAGATCCGCGGCATGAATCAACTTGGCGGAGCGCAGTTGACGCTTCCGCTTGGTCGACTTCTTGGTCAGGATGTGCCGCCGAAAGGACGAGTAGCACTTGACGCCGGTCGACGTGCGCTTGAAGCGCTTCGCCGCCCCGCGATTGGTCTTGATCTTGGGCATTTTCTCACTTCGCGATTTGCAAATAATTGTTTCTAATGTTTTTTGGGGCCCAGCACCATCACCATCTGGCGTCCTTCCATCTGGGGTTGTTGTTCCACGATGCTGTATGGGGCGAGATCGGTCTCCACCCGCTTGAGCAACTCCAGCCCAAGCTCGCGGTGCGCATGTTCACGCCCGCGAAAGCGCATGGTGACCTTCACCTTGTCCCCTTCTTCAAGGAAACGGATCAGGTTGCGTAGTTTGACCTGATAGTCTCCGTCGTCCGTCCCTGGGCGAAACTTGATCTCCTTGATCTGGACCTGCTTCTGCTTCTTCTTGGCCTCGTTCTGCTTCTTTTTCTGGTCGAAGCGGAACTTGCCGTAGTCCATGAGACGGCACACCGGGGGTTCAGCGGTCGGGACGATCTCCACGAGATCCATACCCGCCTCTTCGGCCATCTCCAGGGCCTCGCGAACCCGTACGACCCCTACCTGGTTGCCATCCGCGCCGATCAACCGAACTTCCGGGATGTTGATCTCGCGATTGACGCGGTTTCTCTTTGGTGCAGCGATTGCCGGTTCCTCCACAGGATAGAAAAAAGGCCGTCCCTGTCCGACGGACCTGGTGAATCCAGGCCCGCAGTGCAGACTCCCGACCCCCGTGGGGACCTTGGCCCGCCGGGCGGCGACCCCCTGTCACCGCCGCAAGAAAACAGCCGTTGTGGCCCGCGCCGTCGCGCGGGGCCTCTCAGTCGTGCGCCCGGCGCGCGACCTCGTCGCCCAGCCGCTGCGCAAAGTCATCGAGCACGAAGGAGCCTAAGTCCTGGCCCTTGCGGTCACGCACCGTCAGGGTCCGGGCCTCCACCTCGCGATCACCCAGGATCAGCAGATAAGGCACCCGCTGCAGGGTGTGGGCGCGGATCTTAAAGCCGATCTTCTCGTTTCTCAAGTCCGCATCGACACGGAAGCCCTTTTTGCGCAAGGCGTTAGCCACCTCGGTCACATAGGGGGCCTGGGCGTCCGTGATATTGAGCACCACCGCCTGCACCGGCGCCAGCCACAGCGGCAGCAATCCGGCATAGTGCTCGATCAGGATGCCGATGAAGCGCTCCACGGACCCGAGCACGGCGCGGTGGATCATCACCGGCGTCTCCTTCGCGTTGTCCTCGCCGATGTAGTGGGCACCGAGCCGCCCGGGCATCGAGAAGTCGACCTGGATGGTACCGCACTGCCAGGCGCGCCCGATGCTGTCGTGCAGGGTGAACTCGATCTTGGGGCCGTAGAAGGCGCCCTCCCCCGGCTGGACCTTGAACTCCAGGCCCTTGTCGCGCAACGCCTTGTCGAGCGCGGCCTCGCCCTTGTCCCAAAGCTCGTCGGAGCCCACTCGCTGATCCGGGCGCAGCGACAGGGCCAGCGCCACCTGCTCGAAGCCGAAGTCCCGATAGGTCTCGAAGACCATGTCGATCAGGGTCGCCACCTCCGCCTGGAGCTGGTCCTCGGTACAGAAGATGTGTGCGTCGTCCTGGGTGAAGCGGCGCGCGCGCATCAGGCCGTGCAGGGTCCCGGACGGCTCGTAGCGGTGCACTACCCCGAACTCGGCCATGCGCAGCGGCAGGTCCCGGTAGCTCTTCAACCCCTGGTTGTAGAGCTGGATATGCCCCGGGCAGTTCATGGGCTTGATCGCGTAGTCGTGTTCGTCCAACTGGGTGGTGAACATGCCGCCCGCGAACTTGTCCCAGTGGCCCGAGCGCTCCCAGAGCGAGCGGTCCAGGACCTGGGGCGTCTCGACCTCCTCGTAGCCGTACTCGGCGAGCTTCTCGCGCATGTACTGCTCGGCCAGCCGATAGATGATCCGGCCCTTATGGTGCCAGAAGGCCATCCCCGGGGCCTCGTCCTGGAAGTGGAAGAGGTCGAGTTGCTTGCCGAGCTTGCGGTGATCGCGCTTCTCGGCCTCCTCCAGGCGCGTGAGGTAGGCGCGCAGTTCCTTCTTGTCGCGCCAGGCGGTCCCGTAGATGCGCTGGAGTTGGGCGTTCTTGGAGTCCCCGCGCCAGTAGGCGCCGGCCACCTTGGTGAGCTTGAAGCCCTCGCCCAGTTTGCCGGTACTCGGCAGGTGCGGACCGCGGCAGACATCGAACCAGTCGCCCTGGCGGTAGATCGAGACCTCCTCCCCCACCGGGATGATGTCCTCGATGATCTCGACCTTGTAGGTCTCACCCAGGGCGGCGAAGACGCGCTTGGCCTCCTCGCGGTCCAGCACCTCGCGGGTGATCGGGAGATCGCGCTTGACGATCTCATGCATCCGCGCCTCGATGCTCTCCAGGTCCTCCGGGACGAAGGGCGCGGCGCGGGCGAAGTCGTAGTAGAACCCGTTCTCGATCGCCGGGCCGATGGTCACCTGGGTGCCGGGGAAGAGCTCCTGCACCGCCTGGGCCATCACATGGGCGGCGTCGTGGCGCAGCAGTTCCAGCGCGTCCGCCTCGTCCTTGGCGGTCACGATGGCGAGCGACACATCGGCGTCGATCACGAAGGACGTATCGACCAGCCGCCCATCCACCCGCCCGGCGAGCGCCGCCTTGGCAAGACCGGTGCCGATGGACGCGGCCACCTGGTACACGGAAACCGGGGCATCGAAGGAACGGACCGAACCGTCGGGGAGGGTAATCTGGGGCATGGGGGCAAACCTAACTACAGTGGTGATCGCTACCAAAGATCACATGACGGCAACCCATGACGGGGACCGAAAACGAAAACCGCCGGGTACCGGCCGCGAGCCCCGCGCTTGCGTAACCACATGATGCGGCGCGTGCAGCGCTGGGGACTGGGCCGGTAGCCGGCGGCTGAGAATTGGTAGGCGCGATTGGACTCGAACCAACGACCCCCACCATGTCAAGGTGGTGCTCTAACCAGCTGAGCTACGCGCCTGTCGTCAACAGCACGCTATCTTACCGGCAGGCCCCGGGCTTGGCAAACCCTATTTGTTTTTTGGACCTGAAATCGATCGGCCGCCACCCTCAGGGGGACGGCACCGGGCCTGCGCCGGCGTCCGCGAAGCGGATGTCGCAGCGCACGCCGCCGGGGATCAGACCGCCGGGATTGGCCAGTTCCAGCCGGACCCCGAAGGTGTCGCTCGCCGCGTCGACGATCGGATCGACGACAGTCACCACCGCACTCACCGGGCGGGCGCCCGGATAGCGGGGTATCACCTCCCCCACCTGGCCGGGACTGATGCGGCCGAAGAAGTCCACCGGGACTATCAGCTCCACGTTCAACGGGTCCACCTTGGCGACCCTGACAATGGGGCGATTGGTGGTGTTCGCGGACTCGCCGACCGCCAGCAGCAATTCCATCACCACACCATCGACGGGGCTGTGCACCTGCCGGCGTTCCAGCAACTCGCGCGCCCGAGCCACCTCCAGCGCGGCCAATTGCTGCTCCTCCTGGGCGCGCTCCAGACGCAGGCGGGCGGTCGCGGCGGCAGTGGCGGCCCGATCCTGGTCAGTAAAGGAGCCCGCCTTGCGCGCGACGAGTTGGGCGATGCGGGCCAGTTCGCGCTCGGCCAAGGCGAGTGATTCGCGCAACTCCGCGACCTCGGCCTTCATCCGGGCGCGCGCCTCGGCCAGGTTGAGGGTGGCCTGTTCCACCTCGCTGTCGAGGCGGGCGATCACCTGCCCCTGTTTGACGTGGTCACCGCGCGCCACCAGGAATTGCCCCAAGACCCCATCCCCGCGGGCGCTGACCTCCGCCACCGAGCGCGGTTTGATCAGACAGTCGAAGCCCCCAAGGTCATCGGCAGCGCGGGCGGTGGTGCCAAAGGAGGCCAAACCGATGACGGCCGCGACCGCCGCGAGCCGGGCCATCCCGCCCGGGGCGGCCCGCCGCACGACCCCTAAGCCCTTCTCATTATCTATGTTCATTGGCGGCCTGGTTATCTTCTCAAAGTCAATCCGGCTTGCCGCTGAAGGCGAGCAAGTCACCCAATTGCTCGTCCAGGCGCAGCAACTGCCGCCGCATCCGGGCGTGGCGCCGCTCGGCGATGCGCTGGGCCAGCCGCAGCCAGGGCACCCCCAGCCACCGCGGCAGGCGGCCGTCCGGTCCGGCCCGGGACCGCAGCAGCGCCAAGTACAAAGACAGGAGCCGGCGTGGGTAACCCTGGGCCGCCAACTCGTCATCGAGGGCCACCAGATACTCGGCACTGCCGGGGTCGCCCTGGCGGGCACAGCGCCCCATGAGCTGGCGGTCGATGCGCCGCGCCTCATGGTACTCGCTGACGATCACATGCAGCCCGCCGAGGTCCGCGACCCCGCGCGCCAGGGGGATATCGGTCCCGCGGCCGGCCATGTTGGTCGCGACGGTCACCCGCGCCGGATCGCCGGCCGCGGCGACGATCAGGGCCTCGTCCGCATCCTGCCGGGCATTGAGCAGGCGGTGCGCAAGACCCGCCGCGGCGAGGACCTCGCTCAGCCGCTCCGAGGCCGCCACCGACCGGGTACCGATCAGCACCGGCCGGGCGAGCGCCGTCACGTCGGCCACCCGGGCGGCGATGGCCTCCCACTTGGCGGTGGCGTCCGCGTAGACCCGCGGGGGCCCCAGGGTACGCCGCAACGGGCGGTTGGTCGGGATGGTCACCACGCGCAGGCCATAGATGGACCAAAGCTCCGCGGCCACCTCGCGTGCGGTACCGGTCATCCCGGCCAGCCGCAGATAGCGGCGGAAGAAGCGCTGGTAGCTGATGCGTGCCTGGGTCTCGTTGACGGGCGTGATGGCACAGCCCTCCTTGGTCTCGATGAGCTGGTGCAGACCCCGCTCCCAGGAGCGATCCGGCATCAGGCGTCCGGTGTATTCATCGACGATCTGGACCTTACCCTCGCTCACCAGGTAGTGGGTGTCGCGGATGAAGAGCTCGCGGGCCGACAGGGCCTGACTCACCAGGTCCTCCCGCTGGCCGCGTCCCACCCAGAGTCCACCGAGGTCCGCCGCCAGCACGGCGACGCGGGCGCGCCCCGCCGCCGTGAGCTCGACCTCCCGGGCCGCATGCCGGACCAGAAAATCGCACCCCGGCTCCAGGGCCGCGGCCAGTTCCAGGGCCTGCGTATAGCAGAGGGCCGCCGCGGTCGTGTCATGGCCGCGGGCAATGATCAAGGGTGTGCGCGCCTCGTCCACCAGGACGCTGTCGGCCTCGTCGATGATAGCAAAGCACAGGCCGCGCAGACGCAAGGCACGGCGCGCGGCCCCGGCCCCGAGCAGGTCCCCAAGTCGCAGCCGCAGGGCGTCGCCCTGGCGTGCGCGCACCAGGCGGTCGCGCAGATAGTCGAAGGTGAGCTGTTTGTTGGAGCAGTAGCAGATGTCGCACCCATAGGCGGCCTGGCGCTGGGCCAGATCCAGGTCCGCGGTGACGGCGCCCACGCTCAGGCCCAGGGCGCGGTACAAGGGCCCCATGGCCGCCGCATCACGGCCCACCAGATAGTCGTTGACGGTCACGATATGGACCGGGATCCCGGCCAGGGCCGCGACGCAGGCGGGCAGGGTCGCGGCGAGCGTCTTGCCCTCCCCCGTCTGCATCTCCGCGATCCCGCCCTGCAGCATCACCCAGCCGCCGATCAGTTGGACCTCGAAGGGGCGCATCCCCAGCGCCCGACCGGCCAGTTCCCGCACCAGGGCGAAGCCGCGTACGGCCGCGGGACCGTCGAGCGCCCCGCTGCGCAGTTCCCGCCGCAACTCCCGCGTCACCGCGATGAGCCCGGCGGTATCCATGGCGGCCAGCGCCGCGCCGTGCCGATTGCAGGCCGCGATGAGCCCCGGTGCGGCAGTGTCCCCGCGGCACCCGAACCACTGCCGCAGACGCCCGGACGCGCGCCTCCAGGCCTCCTCCAGGCGGCCGGGAATGCGCTCGTCGCGCTCCGGATAGGGACCGCGGGCGACGCCTGGCCGTTGATGCAGATCAGACCGCAAAATGGGACAGGAACAGTCGACGCAGGGCGCGATACCACTGCACGGCAAGGGGTTCATAGCCATGATCGAAGCGCACCGCAACGCGGCTGCCCGGATACTCGGAACCCGTCCCCGGGGGCAGCGCGAGGTCCAGTTGGAAGACCGGATCCAGGGTCTTGGTGCCCGCCTCGTCGGCCGGGTCGACCGCGATGGTGCCCCCGCCGCTGATCCCCAGCGCGGCGGACGGGAGTTTCCCCGTCGCCGCCGGCACCAGGCGCGCCACGGCCGCGCTCACGGGGGTGCTCCCCCACCCCGCCGGCCACACCTGCACGGCCCGGGTGTGGTCGCGCACCCGGGCGATGGCGCCCTGCTCCACCACCACCCGGACCTGGGTCACCGTGCCCGCGACCACATAGCCCAGCACCTGACCACGGGTGACAAAGCGCCCCGGCAGGTCCACCGCCCCGGGCAGGATCAGGGTACCCGCCGCGGGGCTGCGGATGCGCAACGCTGCCAGCCGCTCCCGCGCCCGGGTCAGGTCCGCCTCGACCGCGCCGATCTCCTCGCGCACCATCTGGAGCCGGGAGCGGTCCCGATACCCGGCCTCGATCAGCCGCGCCTCCAACTCGGCGCGCTTGGACTCCAGCAGGCGCACGCGCAGGTGCAGGACCGGGTCATCGGACGCGATCAGGGGCTCCCCGGTCTGCACCGTCTGCCCGTCCGTCACCAGCACCCGGGTGACGAAGGCGTCGGTCTCGGCCCGCACCCGGGAATCCTCGGGCAGCCAGACCACGCCGTCCGCCCGCGTCCAGGACGGCACCGGCACCAGCCCGATGAGGACCGCGCCCCCCAGCACGAGCGCGCCGCTCGCCCCCAGCGCCCGGGCGCGCCGCCGACGCAATTGCGGGGCATCGAGCAAGAACCAGATCTGCTTGAGCAGTGGCCAGACGAACTGGGCGGCCAAGGCCCAGAGGGCGAGCAGGATCCCGATCACAAAGAACCGGGAGGCGACGAACAGCACGATCAGGAACAGGACGAACAGGCGGTAGCAATAGGCGGCAATCCCGTAGACAAGAAACCAGGCGGCCTCCCCCGGGGCCGCCACCGGGGAGCGGGCGTCGCGCAGATCGAACAGGTAGCGCTGGAACAGGTAGCCGAAGTAGCGGTTGCTGCGGGTGGCGAGATTGGGGATCTCGATGGCATCGGCCAGGACATAGTAGCCGTCGTAGCGCAGGAGCGGATTGCCGTTGAAGAGCAGGGTCGAGACCCCACCGATCAGCATGAGGTTCCACGCCAGGGTCCGCACCAGCCCCGGCTCCACCAGGAGCCACACGAAGAGCGCCAACGCGGCGAGCCCCAACTCGACCATGATCCCGGCGGCCCCCACCACCATGCGCCGGCCCTTTTCCTGGATGGCGGAGGCCGCCGAGGCCTCCACATAGGGGATCGGCATCAGCACCAGCAGCATGATCCCGATCTCGTGCACCGGGGTGCCCCAGACCTTGGCGGCAAAGCCGTGCCCCAGCTCGTGCAGGACCTTCACCAGGGGATAGGCCAGCCACAACACCAGCAGGTTCGCCGGGGTCAGCACCCGGTCGGCCAGGTTCCCCGTCAGTTCGCCCCAGTGGACGGCGGCCAGGACCACGGCCGAGCCGATCAACAACAGCCATAACACCAGACCGGTCCAGGTGAACAGGGGCCGCACCCAGGGCAGGGCGCGCGTCAGGAAGGGGTCCGGGTCGAAGAGCGGAATGCGGATCGCCAGCGGATTGGCGAGGCGTTGCCGCCGCTTGCGACGGGACTGCTTGTCATGGCGGCGGAAGATCTCGTCCGTATCGGGTGCCGCATCCGTGGTCAGCAGGTCCGCCGCGTGCAGTTGGCCGAGAAAGCGGATGGTCTCGTCCTGGGTCGGGGCCGCGTCGCCCATGGTCTGCGTGGCCTGCTCCCAGAGCTGCGCCACGCTGTGCGTCCCGTCCATTTGCGCGGCCAACTGGTGGGCGCCGGCCGAGAGGCGATGGCAGCGCCCGTTGCCGGCGTCCTCCAGCACATACCAGACTTGGTCCCGATAGGTATGGCGGTGCAACTGCGCGTGGCGGCGCAGCCGCGGCTTGAGGGCGGCCACCCGATACCAGGAGGAACTGAAGACGGGCTCGCTCATCGCCTGACCCAACCAGGACCAGGCATCGGAAGGTCCGCTCGCCGCAGGGAATGATCCGGCAACTTGCGCATCGCCTACCCCAACCAGGACCAGAACCACAGCCGCAGCCAGTGCACCAGGCGGTGCGTCCAGATCCAGGCCAGGCTGCGCCGCTCGATGTCGATCTTGCCGACCCCGGCCATCCCCGGGCGCAGCGCCGCCGGCGTCTCTTCGAGCACGGCCTCGACGACGAAGACGTTGCGGCCCTGATCCATCCGCGACACCGGCGTGACCTTGACCACCCGGATCGGCAAGGGCTGCTCCGGCAGGCCGGTCAGGGCCAGACGGCCGCCCTGGCCGACCCGCAGCGCGGGGATGTCCTCCTCGTCCACGGCCAGACGGACCCGATAGGCATCCAGCGGGGCCACCTGGAAGAGCACGTCGCCGCGGGACACGGGGGCGCCCAGGGACTGGGTCAGATCGCCGGAGACCACGATACCGGCGAAGGGGGCGGTCGCGCGCGTGCGGGCCAGTTGCTCGTCCACCTGTTGCAGCTGTGCCTGCGCCTGCGCAATACGGGCACCCAGGATCCGCACCCCGGAGCGGTCCCCGGTCGCCAGGCCCTGGCTGTATTCGCGCTCCAGTTTCTCCCGCTCGGTGTCGAGGCGTACCCGCTCCAGGCGCAGGTCCTTGTCCTCGAACGTCAACAGCAGGTCACCCGCGGCCACCAGGTCCCCGGCGCGGGCCGGGGCCGTGGCGACATAGCCGTCGATGGGGGCGGTGACCGCGCGCTGTATCAGGCCTTCCAGGGTCGCCGGGGCACGCACCCGGTACTCGCCTTGGGCCAGGGCCAGAAAGAGCGCGAGCGCCGCCGCGGCCAGCACGCCGAGCTTCAGCCCCAGGTGCCCGGCACCGACCAGTGCGGCCAACCCGGTGCGCGCGGACTCGGCCAGTTTGAGGGCGATCGGGCGGTCGTCGCGGCGCTTCGCCTCCAAGAGGGGACCGACCAGGGCCGCAACCTGCTCGCACAGGGCCAGGTCCGCGGCACTGAACGGCTGCTCGCGCCGCTCCAGGGTGAGGGCCCCGACCAAGCGCTCGCCGTCCGTGAGCGGGACCGTACAGACCGCCGCGCCGCCCTGCTGCTCCAGCAGGGCGGCGTGGGCGCGCACGATCAGCGGGGGACGCTCGGGGGGCTCGGGAAAGACCACCAGTTCCTGCTGATCCAACGCCTCGTCCATGGCCCCCGCCAGGCCGCGCAACAGAGCGCTCTTGCGGTCGAAGTCCGCACTGTGGGAGAGGGCACAGACCCGCACCCGCCAGCCCCGGCTGAATCCGACGGCGACTCGCTCACACGCCAGTGTTCCCGCCAGCGCGGTCGCGAATGCGGTGGCCGCCGCGCGAAAACGCGGCGGCGTCAGGGCCGTGACGGTCAGGTCCAGCACGGTCGCGAGCGCCCCCCCGGCCGTGGCCCGCCGCACCAGCAGTTCCAGCCAGGCGCAGCCCCATTGCAGTCGCCGCATGAGGGCCGTCAATTCGGCCTCGGCACGGGGTTCGCCGGCAACGGCCGCCACCCCGTAACAGCGCCCATCGACGATCACCGGATAGGCGAGGGCCACACCCGGCCCCCCCGCACCGCCGCGCACGACCCCCTGCCGACGTTCCAGCGCCAATTCGGCGGCCGCCATCAGGTCCAACCCCGGGGTGCCGCCCAGGGGCCAGATCGCGATGGGTGAGAAGGCCTCCCCACCCGCGGCATCGAACACCACCACCCCCTCGGTGATCCCGGGGAGCAGTTGGCATTGGATGGCCAACCAGGCGGCAGCAAAGGTGGCCGGATCGCCGGCCCCCGCCAGACGGGTCCACCAGGTGCTGTCGAGCCAGGCAGTCGACACGAGTGGGCGCGCCGCGGAGGTGTCGGGAGCTGGTGTCAAGGGTGCTTGCTGCCTTTCGCGATTGGAGGTCGACATCATAACCGAGTACGCGGATCCACCGGGAGCGGACGCAACAGGTCGGCCTCCAATCCGTACTTGAGGATATAGGCGGTATTCAGGCCCAGACACTGGGTGGCGGCACAGGCATCCCGGTGGACGCATTGGTGGAAGCCGTTGCGCATGAACTCCGGCCAGAAGGACGGATCGATGAACAGGTTGGGCTGGTCATTGAACACCGCGGCACCCTCGGCACCCAGCAGACAGACCGGGAAATTCTTCACCTCGACCCCGCGGCCCAGGGCACGGGCGCGCCTGAGTGCCGCCAGGAGATAAGGCAGTACCTCCCCGTGGCGGGGGATGAGGTCGCGATCGTCGTGCTCGCGCATCGGCCAGTAGACCCAGAACTCCATCTGCACCAGGTTGCGCAGCCCCGCCAGACGCTCCACCACCGCGGGCAGCAACCGGTAGCTGCGCGCCGTCACCACGGTGTTGGTGAGCGTGACCACACCCGGATAGGCATCCAGGTTTTCCAAGCCCTGGAGGGTCTTCGCAAAGGCGCCCGGCACCCGCGTGATGCGGTCATGGCTCGCGGCGTCGGCCCCGGCAACGCTCACAAAAAACTCATCCACGCCGGCCTCCACCAGGCGGTCGCAGTAGTCGCGCCGGGCCAGGTGCATCCCGTGGGTCTGGATGCGCACATGCGCAAACCCGCTGGCCCGCGCGGCCCGTGCCAGCTCCGGCAGGTCCCGATGCAGGGTGATCTCCGCACCGGTGAGGATCAACCCGGTCCACCGCCGGTGGGCCCGGTTGGCGGCGAGCAGGGACTCGAACTGGGCGCGGTCCGCGGGCACCAGGCGGTCCATGGTGCCCTCGATCATGCAGTGTTCGCAGCGCAGGTTGCAGCGGAACTCCATGGCCAGGGAGGCGTAGCGCGCCGGATCGTAGCGCTGCCGGTCGGCGTCAGTGGGTGGCATCATCAAAAGCAGCCGTAGTAGCTGCCTTTCAGGATGCGCAACCCGTCGGCGTCCATCCGATAGTCGAAGGCGACATCGAAACGCAGGTGGTCGAGCCGCACCCGGTGGGTCGTGACGAAGGCGATCATCCCCGGCGGATAGCCCAGACGACCCATGAAGCGGATCAGTTGGTCCACCCCGACGCGGGTGAAATAGACGCCGTCGTGGTGGCGCTTGTTGGCCACCACCAGGGTCGTGCAGTCGCGCAGGTCCGGCCACAGGACCGTCGCCGGATCGAAGGCCGCAGGCTCGATGTGGGCGGAGTGGGTAACCTTGGCGAGGATGTCCTCGCACTCGCGCCGGGCATCGAAAAAAAAATAGAGGTTCTCGAGACTCAAACCCTGCGCGGTCAACAAATAAGAGATGCCCGAGGAGACGCTGCTCCCGACATTACCCAGATAGACGTTGAGCCCCTCGATCGCGCGCCCCCCCCGGGCCAGGGCCGGGTCCAGGTCGATCGAGAACATGAAATAGGGACGCGAATCCGGCAGGCGCAGGTCACAGGGGGCGAAGGGACGCAGCGCCGCCAGGACCCGCGCGATCGACAGTTCCCGTGCCTGGCGGCGGTAGTCGTAGAAATACAGTTCCCAGAAGAGCCGGCCGTCCTGCACCTTGACCCCCCACACCGTGTTGAAGGGACCGACGGCCGCCCGGACCGCGGCGCAGAGGGCCCGCATGGGCGCGGCCACACCGGCGGCGGCAAAGCTGTCGTAGAGCAGATTGACGCTGCGCAGTCGGCCCGTGGTAGGCGCCGCCGGGGCATAATCCCAGAGACAGAAATCGGTGTAGCGGTCGCCGGGTTGGCTCCACTCCAGGACCGTCGCTTCATCACTCATCAGGCTCCCCCCCGCGGGCCGCTCCCCGCACCACCCGCTCCAAGCGCGGGCACCAGGCGTCCGACCCCATAACAGATGCTGCAAAACTCCACCCCGTCGCGCCCCACCCCGCCCGCAAAGTGGCCCAGGGCGGCCGCGCCGACACGTCCCAGGAGCGCGGCCCGCCGCGGCGGCGCGATCCCGAAGTGGTCCCAGAGGGGTGCCAGCCAATCCCCCAGATCGCACAACCGCAGGTCCGCGTCGTAGAGACCCAGGTCAAAGGAACAGCGGGGATTGCCGTCCTCCCGGACCTCCAGCACCATCAGCTCGGCAACCGGCAGGACCGTGGCGACGCGCGCCAGCAGGTCGGCGGCGGCGAGCGCCACGGCCCCGGCCCCGCAGAGCGCGGCGATCCACCGGGTCAGGTCGTCCAGGTTCATGGCGCAGCGGTCCCAATAGCGGGCGAGCGCGTGACGCTGCGGCTGCGTCGGGTCCCATTTGAAGGCGAGATAGACCAGTGAAGGCGGCAGCGGTTCCCCGGTGTCCCCCGGGCGCCCCGGGGGTTGCCGGAACTCAAGATAGCACTTGTAGTGACACCCGCGGGACCCCCGCTCCACACCCAGGTGGAGTTGGTGCGCATCGGGCAGATTGGCCTCCAGGGCAGGTCGGTAGCAGGGGGGCAGTCGCAGCCCGCCCAGGAACCGCATCAGGCCCGCGACCGACGCGCCCGCGGCGGCGACCGGCAGGCTGAGCAGAAAACGATCGGCCAGTACCTCCCCCTGCGTCAGCTTGAAGGACGGCTCCCACAGCACCGGACCACCCAGCCCCAGGCCCGGCCCCGTGAGGCGTGCGCACAGGTCCCAGGCCAGCGCGGACGGTTCGTGGCCGAGGCCCGAGCCGCGGTCGTGGGGGTCAGTGGTCGGCATTGGTCATCGTCTCCACCTCATCGGTTCCGGTCGCGCCCCGGGCGCGGTATGCTCCGGCCTGCCGCCCCACTGATCCACCGGACACCCTCACCATGAGCAGCCCAGACCCGATCCGCAGCATCCTCATCGTCGGCGGCGGCCTGGCCGGCTGCATGGCCGCCCTCTATCTGCAGCGCTTCCTGCGCTTCGACCAGTGCCTGATCACCCTGGTGGAGTCCGCCAATGTCGAGACCATCGGCGTCGGTGAGGCCACCAGCCCCCGGCTCGTCGGCTTTCTGCGCAACCTGCGGCTCGACGAGACCGCCTTCATGCGCGCCTGCCACGCCACCTACCGGCTCGGCACCCGCTTCGTGGACTGGCGCGGTCCCGGTCATGAGTACTGGCAACCCTTCGGCGTCGGCGGCGGGTGGATCGACGGGGTTGAACTCTTCCACCCCTGGCTGCGTGCCCACCGGCTGGGAAGCGCGCCGGCCGCCTACGCGGACTATTCGCTCCAGGCCCAGGCCGCCCAGGCCCTCAAGGCGCCCCGCCCCCTGACCGGCTCCTCGCCCATGATGGACGCCGGCGGCTACGCCTTCCATCTGGACGCCGCCGCGCTGGCCGCGCACCTGCGCGAGCTCAGCATCGGCGCGGGCCTGATCCACCTCTTCGACGAGGTGGCGACGGTGGAGCGCGACGCGGCGGGGGATCTCGCGTGCATCCGCACCCAAGCGGGGCGGGAACTGTCCGCCGACCTCTACCTGGACTGCACGGGCGCCCGCGGCCTGCTGATCGAGGGCGCCCTGGGCGACCGCTGGATCGACTGGTCCGACCTGCTGCCCTGTGATCGGGCGGTCGTCACGCCCCTGCCGCGGGACCCCGCGGCCCCGCCCTATACCTCGATCGACGCCGCGGCCGCCGGCTGGCGCTGGCGCTTCCCGTTGAGCCACCGGGCGGGGGCCGGCCAAGTCTACTCCAGCCGCCATCTCGATGACGACGGGGCCGCCGCACACTTGCTCGCCACCCTGTCGCCGCCGGAGCGACTGGGGGCGGTGCCGCGCTTCCTGCGCACGCGCGTCGGGCGCCGCAGCGCCTGCTGGTCGCACAACTGCGTCGCCATCGGCCCGGCGGCCGGGTCCTGCGAGCCCCTGGAGGCCACCGGGATCGACTTGATTCAACTCGCCATCGAGGCCCTGATGGAGCACTTCCCGGACCGCCGCTTCGACCCGGTGCTGCGCCGCGACTACAACGCCGCCCTGAGTCTCGTCCACGACGAGGTCCGGGACCTGACCCTGCTCCACTACCTCCTCGGCGAGCGGGACGACACCCCCTTCTGGCGCGATGCGCGGGCGGTGCCGGTCCCCACCTCGCTCACGGAGGCGATGGAACGTCATGACGCCACCGGAGCGGTACGGACCAGCGGCGCCTTCCCTTCCACCAGCTATCACTTCATCTGCGCCGGCAACGGGCGCCTGCCGCGCCGCCCCTCCCCCCAGGTCAACCGCATCGACCCCACCGAGGCCGCGTCGATCATGGCCCGGATACTGAGTCAGAACCAGGCGCTCATCGCGACCCTGCCGACCCACCGCGCCCTGCTGCAATCCATCCATGAGCCGGCCTGGTAAGGCCGCGGCAACCGATCCCACTCGCTGTGGCCGGTCCATGATCACTGGGGCTTGCGGGCGGTGATCAAGAAGAACGGCTGATCCAGTTCCACCCGCACGAGATCGATGGCCGTCAGCCCCAGCCCCTCCAGGGCCTGCGCATAGAACATCGGCGAGCGATAGAAACCGGCAAAGAGCAGCAGCGGGATCTGGGCATAGCCGGGCAGCCGCCCCGCCCACTCCAGGGGGCCCCGCTCAAAAATGAGCAGGGTCCCCCCCGGGGTCAACACCTGGGTCGCCCGCGCCAGCAGGGCCCGCGCGTCTGCATCCGGCCAATCGTGCAGCATCGACTTGAAGCAAATCAGGTCGTGACCGGCCGGCAGCGCATCCCGGCGGGCGTCGCCGGGCACAAAGGCGACCCGCGCCGCCTCCGGGGTATCCGCCAGGTGTTCTGCCCCGATGCGGCAGACCACCGGCAGATCGAACACGGTCGCCCGCACCTGGGCATGGCGCCGACACAGTTGCCGCATGAACTCGCCGCTGTTGCCGCCGATGTCCAACACCCGTCGATGGCCCCCGCAGTCATAGTGGTCCAGACAGACAGGGGCCTCATAGCGCGTGAGCACCGTGGTGAAATGCATCCAGCGCCGGGTATGGGCAAGATTCACCGGCGTGGGCTCGACACAGAGGTCATAGCGGAACAGCTCGAAGACCCGGGAACTCGCCATGAACCCCTGGGGGTCCGCAAGCAGACGGGTGAAGCCCTCGGCCAGGTCGGGCAGGAGGAGCGCGCAGAACGCAAGCTTCGTCTCGATCAGGTCCCGGAACGCCAGGGCCGCCCGAAAGCCCGGCGTGAGGGCGACCGCCTCCGCCTCCCCGACCCCCGGCCCCACGGCCCCCAGCACGCCGGTGGCACACAACAATCCGGTCAGCAGGGCCAGGGAGCGGTCGCTGAGCCCGAGCGTCCCGGTCAGGACCCGCCGCTCGCACCCCCCGGGGATCAGCGCGTCGATCAGACCCAACTCGAAACCACTGGCCAGGGCGCGGGCCCCGACCAGGGTCTCCAGGTAGTCATCGACCCGCAGATAGGCTGGCCGACAGCCGCTGTCCGGTACGGCCGACGCCACGGCCGGCAGGTCCAGCGCCGTCGGTAGAACAATCAATGCAGCGGCGGGGCCCCGTCCCCTTCCGTCGCATCACCGGCACCCTCCGGGACAGCCGCGGGTGTCGCGCCGGTGCGCGTCAGGATGTCACTGAAATTCTGCATGGAGTACAGGTGCAGATAGATCAGTTCCAACGCATCGGTCTTGGCCATGAGTGCCAGTTCCGCATCGTCGAGCGCCTTGAGCTTGGTCCGATTGACGGCCATGAAACCCGTCAGGTTCTTGCGTTGCCCATCGGGCAGGGTGAATTGCGCCTGCATCGGCTCGAGCAGGTCCAGTTCCTTCAACCGGGCGCAAAAGGCGCGGGTCCGCTGGAATTGCGCCTGGTATTCCTTGACGAAGTTCAGCACGGTCTCGAGGTATTGGGTGCGCTCGCCTGCGGTATCGAACAGACGCTCGCCGCGGCCGTCATCATTGCAACCCTCGAAGGTGTCGTCGATGCAGAGCGTGAAGGTCGCACCATCCGCACTGGCGGCGAACACGAAGGGATAGCGGCGAACGAAGGCCGGGACGTACTTGCCGTCCCAGGACCCGTCTTCTTTCACGAAGGCATTGCGTTCCGCCTCGGCACCCAGGATCGCCACCGGCATGATCGCATCGCCGTCACCGGCAAATACGACCGCGTACTCCCGGGCCGCCCGCGGGAACTCCACGGCGGTCAGCGGAACCGAATTGACCAGGCGGGCGAAGCCGAAATTACCGCCGGCCTTGACCGCCAGGGAGGCGTGACGCTGACTGGAGACGGGAACGGCATTGGCATAGAATAAGAGCTGCGTGGACAAGCGACACCTCTGCGTCAGTTTGGTGGTTGAGCCTAGGCTGACCATTATCCACGATTCTAAAGTGCGTCGCTGAGATTTCGGTGACTGGCGTAATACCTCTGCCAGTCCTGCGGCGTATCGTCCATGGCACCGGGTCCCGGCCTCCTGCCGGGCCGCCGACCGGCACTGGCGGCCGCTGATCTCGTCACGCCTGCAGGGAGGAAGGCAGTCGGGGATGACAACCCACGGGTGTCAGTTGAGGCTCGACGCTCAGCACCTAACTTTTTTGCAATCCATACGGTAATCACCCATGTACAGCCGCCTGCCCGCACTCCTGCCCCTGTCTTTGCTGCTGCTCCAGCCGACCCCGGCGCCCGCCACGGAGCTCGGCGACCCGGCAGGCTTTCAAGTCAACGTCAACGCCGACGGGACCTTCGGCAAGATCTGGCTGAACAGCTACCAGCTCGACTCGGCCGAGGGGACGCAACGCCAGTTCGCCAACGGATTCGAGTTCACGGGCGATAAAGGCGGGTCGCCGGGCCCGGTGACCCTGGACACCCCGCTTCAGGCATCCTATACGGCCTACATCGGTGACAGCACCGCGAACACATTCAAGATCGACGTGGTCACCACCCTGCTCGGCCCCTATCCGGGCATCTCCGCGGCCAACGCCTGGTTTGAACAGTTGCTCACCTTCACCAATGTCTCGGGGACCGTTCGGGAACTCAACACCGTCAGCTACGTCGTCCCCGGACTGAACGGCGCGGGCCAGGCGAACAATACGGTATCCGGAAACGGCAACGTCCTGGTCGCCGTCGATACCACGACCACCTATTTGATGGTAATGGCCACGCGACCCAGCAGCCAAACGAGTTCGGCTCAGGTCGCGACTTATGGGGACATCCCCTATCCCACGCAGTCGTCGGATCTCGACGGTAATCTGGGCCCCGTTGGGCCGGGTGAAACAGAAATGGCCCTGGGCGTCGACCTCCTGGCGATCCCCGCGGGCGGAACCGCGAGCGTGAGTTTCCGTTATCTCTTCGGCATCGACATGACGCAGGCGCCGGAGGGATTTCCGGCCCCCGCGCCCGCCACCTTCGCACTCATGGCCCTGGGACTGGCCGGACTCAGCGCGGCCCGGCGGCGAGCCTAGCGCGGGCCGGGGTCTGTGACCCCGGCCCGAACGTTTAGGGCGTAGCGCGGGCCGGGGTCTGTGACCCCGGCCCGAACGTTTAGGGCGCCGACCTCGCTGCTGATTGCGGCGTCCGAACGGTTCCGGGCAGGGCCATGCCCCCGCCCGCCGCGGGGGCCAGCCAGCCCCCATCCCCCCACTACCAGGCAATCCCCCCGCTGGACCCCCCAAGACCATCGTCACGGACCCAGTCCGACGGCAGCGCCGGCGCCGCCGCCCCGAAGGTGCCGCTCGCGGCATCGAAGAGGAGCGCGGCCGGGGCCGGCGGGGCATAGTAGATGCCCCCGGCGTCCGACACCGCGGCGGCGCTCAGCAGGGTCGCGGCCGTTCCCTGCGGTTGCTTCAGGACGCCGACGACCTGGATGCCGGAGATCATGGGCCGGGTGGCCGCGCTGGTCCCCATGCCGTCGAGGCGCAGGTGCAGCACGTCGGAGGTCTGGTCGGTGAAGCTGACATAGTTGCCGGCCGTGGCGGCGGCGGCACTGGTGGCGGTGCTCTCCCGGTACTGGTCCTGGAAGGTGTTGCCCTGGGCGTCGTTGAGGTAGCGCGACTGCCCGTCGGCGTTGACCCGGATCACGGAGGTGGTGCGGGCACTGTTGCGGTTGTCGGCATCCAGGTAGACATACACGGTGTAGCTCTCATAGATCGCGGCCAGGCCGGTGATGTCGACCCCGAGCGTCTTGCCCTTGTCGGTGTAGAGGTAGCCCTCGTAGAGCTGGCGGTCGGGGTCACTGCCCGGTTGCAGCTCGCTGTGGGTGTCGAGGCTGAGCGCGCTCGCCTGGGTGTCGAGGTTGGCGCCCCAGGTGATGGCGACCCCCGCGGCGGTGCCGCCGCCGTCGAGCCGGACGGTCTCGCCCGCCCCGTCGCCGTAGGTGTCCAGGCCACCGGTCAGGTTGTTCCAGTGGTCGGCGGCGACGCCGTCGGCACCGGCGACCGCGGTGACCCGGGTGTCGCTGGTGGCGGCGTTGAAGTTGAAGCTCATGGTGGCGGTCGTCACCGGCACCGTGAAGGCCCCGCCGCTGCCAAGCAGCAGGCGCCCGCCGTCGTCCAGCACCACGTCCACAGCACCGTCCCCGCCGCCGGCCAGGATGCTGTCGGCCCCTTCGCCACCGAGCACGGCATCGGCACCGTTGCCGGTGCGGATGCTGTCGGCCGCCCCGGTGCTGCCGGCGCGGGTGGCCAGTTCCACGACGGTGCCGGTGGCGTTGAAGTCGACATAGCCGTGGTCCCCAAGGACGATGTCGATGGCCGCGTCGGCGCCGGCGTCGATGGTGTCGGCGCCGCTGCCGCCGAGGATGACATCGGCCGCCGCGCCGCCGTAGAGGCGGTCGGCGCCGCCGCCCTGATCGGCGGTGGTCTCGGCGGTGGTCTCGGCGTAGTCGCGGATGGGCACCGCAGCGCTGAGGCGCAGGCGGATCACGCCCTGGTCGCCGATCAGGGTGTCCTGGCCGGCCCCGTCACCGATGGCCTGCCCGCTCTGGGCGTCGACCTCGATGGCATCGCTGCCGGTGCCGCCCAGCAGCAGGTCGTCGCCGCCGTGGCCGACGAGCCAGTCGTCGCCGCCCTGGGTGGGGTCGCGGGTCTCGACCACGAGCGTGGCCCAGGCGGCGCTGCCCGGTTGCCAGGCGGGGACGTCGAGCAGGGTGCGCTCGGCATCGCCCGGCTGGAGCAGGCGCCGTTCGCTACCCTCGACCCCCAAGCGGGTGAGGAGGGTGCCGTCGGTCCCGCGGTAGCTGACGCTGCCGCGGTCACCGAAGAGGATGTCATCCCCACTCCCGCCCTGGATCTGATCCGCCCCGGCGCCGCCGAAGACGACGAGCCCGCGGGTGCTGGTGCTCCCCTCGACGGTGTCGTCGCCGGCCCCGGCGTTGACGGCCAGCAGGCCGTCGGCGCTCGTCAGGGTGACGTCGATGCGGTCGTTGCCGGCGCCGCTGTCGAGGCTGGTCAGGGCGCCGTTGGGTCCGGCGCCCGTCATGGCGCCGGTGACCGCGACCTGGTCGTCGCCGCGGCCCAGGAAGACCTCCAGGCTCTCGAAGCCGCCGTAGGTCACCACCCCATCCAGACCGAAACCGCTGAGGGTGCTCGCCCCCAGGGTGCCGGCGACGCCGCCGACAGCGGCGCTGTCGTCGAGGATGAGGGTGTCGCTGTCGCCGCCGCCGAGCACCGTGAGACCGGCGCCCAGGCCGGTCAAGCGGCGCCCGGTCAGGGGGTCGAGGCTGCCGATGATGAGTCGGTCGCGCCCGGCGCCGAGATCAATGGTCAGGGCCCCGGTGGTGCCACGGACGTCGAGCCGGTCATCGCCACCGCCGGTGCTGATGGTGGTGGTGCCGGCATGGGTACCGCTGATGGTGAGGAAGTCGACCCCCGCGCCGAGTTCCAGGGTCAGGGCGTCGAAGCCGGCATAGCCCTGGGCCGCCGTCAGGCCGAAGCCGGTGAGGCGCTCGGCGCTGAGGGTACTCAGGCTCGGCACGCTCGTGGCGGCGCGCGTCAGGGTCAGGCGGTCGGTCCCGCTGCCGCCCTGCAGTTGCTCGAAGCCGCTGAAGGCGAGGGCCCCCAGGGTACCGGTACCGCTGTCGCTGATGGTCCAGTCGTTGCTGCCGGCGGCGCTGATCAGGGTGTCGGCGGCGCTTGCGCCGATCAGGGTCTCGATGCCGTCGAAGCTGACGGTGCCGATCCGGCCGGCGCCCATGCCGGTCAACTGCCAGAGGTTGCTGCCGTCGGGTCCGACCAGGCGGTCGGCGCCGGCCCCGCCATGGACCAGCAGTTGGGTCCCGACGGGACCCGCGCGCAGGACGACGGTGTCCAGGCCGCCGCCGCTGTCGAGGTTGAGGGTGACGAAACGCGTGAGGCTCAAGGCCACGCCGTTGAGGCGCACGGTCGCGCCGTCGATCTCGATCAGGTCCGCACCCTCGGTCCCGCTCAGGGTCGCGGCGCCCCCCAGTTGCATGGCGGGGTCGATGGCGACCATGGTCGCACCGAGTTGCAGATGGTCGCCCACCGGTAAGGACCCGGCGGAGAGGTTGAGCAGGTCGGTGCCGCCACCGCCGTCCAGGGTCAGGGTCTCGATACCCGCGTAGCCAATCCGGTTGGTACCGAGTGCGATCAGTCCATCCGTGAGGCCCCAGGTGTCCCCGCTACTGGTGCCGCTCAGGGTCAGGCGGTCGTTGGTGCCGGCCGCGCCGTCGATCTCGACGATGAGCCCGGCGGTCGCGGGCAGGCGGACCTCGATCAGGTCGTCGCCGCCGGCCGCGTCCAGGGTCAGGGTCTCCAGGCCGCTGAAGGCCGCCAGGGTCTGGCCGTTGAGGGCCAGGCTGGTGCCGGTGAGGTCCAGGTGGTCGTCGCCCGTGGTGGCGGTGACTTGCAGGGCGTCCTGCCCGGTCCCGCCGGCGAGGCTGCCGCTCACCCGCGACACGGTCCCAAGGACGAAGGTGTCGTCCCCGGCCCCGCCGACGAGGTGCGCGAAGGCGCTGAAGGTCAGGGTGGTGGTGCCGTCAGTCAGGGTGCCGGCGTCCAGACCCGTCAGGGTCCAGAGCGCGCCCGGGGCCGGGCCGGTGAGGCTGTTGTCACCGCTGCCGCCCTGGGTCTCCTCGATCCCGCTGAAACTCCCGATTAGGTCGGCGCTGCCGGCGTCGGCACTGGCGCCGAGGACCAGTTCCAGGTCGGTGGTGACGGCCGTGAAGTCGAGCACGTCAGTCCCGCCGCCGCCGGTGAGGGTACCGCTCAGGGCCCCGTCGGCGGCGAAGATGAAGCGGTCGGCGGCACTGCCGCCGCTGAGGTTCTCGATCCCGGTGAACGCGACCCCGCCGACCTGGACTGCGTCGGTGGTGAGGATCACCCAGTCGGTCGCGGTATCGGCACCGCTCAGGGTGTCGCTGTAGGCGCTGCCGATGAGGGTCTCGATGCCGCTGACGCCGCCGGGCAAGAGGCCGCCGCCGAGGCGCAGTGCCAGGGCGCTGCCGAAGGCGGAGAAGTCGAGCGTATCGGTCCCGCCGCCGGCGACGATGGCCCCGGCGAACAGGGTGGTGCCGGTGACGGCGAAGCGGTCATTGCCGCTGCCGCTCACCAGGGACTCGACGCCGCTGAAGGCGAGGGTGGCGTTGAGGTCTCCGCTCGCGGCCCCGGACAGGGTCCAGGTGCCGGCGGGGTCGCCCGCCGCCAGGGTGTCGCGCCCGGCGCCGCCGATCAGGGTCTCGACGGCGGTGAGGGTCTGGCCCCAGACGTGGGTCAGGTCGGTGGTGACGGCGCTGTAGTCGGCACTGTCCGTGCCCAAGCCGCCCTCGAGGGCGCCGGTCAGGGCGCCGTCGGCCGCGAAGGTGAAGCTGTCATCGCCATTGCCACCCAGGAGCCGGCCGAAGCCGCTGAAGGCGAGACCATCGACCGTCCCGGCGTCGGTCCCGGTGATGGCCCAGGCGGTGGCCTGGTCGGCACCCTGGAGACGGTTGGTGCCGCTGCCGCCGATGAGGGTCTCCAGCGCGCTGAAGCCGCCGAGGACGTCGGCGGTGCCGCTGCCCGCGGTGGCGTCCAGGGTGACGCGCAGGTCGGTCGTGAGGGCGGCGAGGTCGAGGGTGTCGGCCCCGCTGCCGCCGTCGAGGGTGCCGGTGAGGACGGCCCCCGCGGTGAAGCGGAAGCGGTCGGCCCCGGCCCCACCCAGCAGGGACTCGATGCCGGCGAAGTCGATCCCGCCGACGGTCCCGGTGTCCAGGCCGTTGAGGGTCCAGACCTGGTCGCCGTCCCCGGCGCTTAAGGAATCGGTTCCGGCGCTGCCGGTCAGACCTTCGATGCCGCTGAGGGTCCCACCGACCAGGGGGGCGGTGAGGAGGCCAGCGGTGAAGGCGTAGCCCAGGGCGAGGGCGGTGTAGTCCAGCCGGTCGGTGCCCGCGCCGCCGTCGAGGTTGCCGGTGAGGGCGCCCAGTCCGGTGAAGGCGAAGGTGTCGGCGGCAGACCCGCCGGTGAGGTCTTCAAAGCCGCTGAAGGCGACGCCCCCCGCCGTGCCGCGGTCCGCGCCCGTGATGGTCCAGTCGGTGACCAGGTTGGTGCCGATCAGCCGGTCGCGGCCACTGCCGCCGATGAGGTCCTCGATCCCACTGAAGCCGCCGCCCAGGCCGTTGGCGGTGCCCGCGGCCAGGTCGATGGTGACGGCCGCGCTCCAGGCCGCGTAGTCGAGCCGGTCGGTGCCGCCGCCCCCGGCCAGAGTGCCGGTGCGGGCGGTGGCGGTGCCCACGACGAAGCGGTCGTCCCCGCTGCCGCCGGTGAGGTTCTCGAAGCCGCTGAAGGCGATGGTACCGAAGGCACCGGTGACGGTGCCCAGATTGCCGCTGCCCAGGGTCCACAGCAGGTTGGCATCGCTACCGGTGAGGGTGTCGTCGCTGCCGCTGCCGCCGATCAGGGTCTCGATGCCATCGACGCGGCTGCCCAGCGTCAAGACCAGCGGGGGACTCGTCCAGAGCGAGTAGTCGGCCGTGTCCGCCCCGGCGCCGCCGCGCAGCAGCCCGGTGAGCACAGCGCCGTCGGCAAAGCGGAAGGTATCGGCACCGCGGCCGCCGACCAGGTTCTCCACCGCGTCGAAGCTCAGGTTCAGGTCGCTCGCCAGGGTGCCGGTGTCGGTCCCGGTGAGGGTCCACAGGGCCGTGGCATTGCTGCCGACCAGGGTGTCGTCACCGGCCCCGCCGGCGTAGTGGAAGGTCACGCCCGTCGGAACGGCCAGGACCTCGAGTCGATCGTCCCCGCCCAAACCGGCGATGGTCAGGTCGGTCAGGCCGGCGATGGACATGGAGACGCCGTTGACGTTGAGGCCGGCGCCGTCGAGCAGGAAGGTATCGGCGGCCTCGCTGCCGCTCACGGTGACCGTATCGCCGCTGCCCGGGAGTCCATCGAGAACCAGCAATTCGCCGGCGATGAACGTCATGGTCCGGGAGGCATTCAACTGGGGCGATGCATCCGCGGCGTCCACCACCAGTTCCACACCCACCTGGAGCGGCAGCTCGATCCTGATGGAATCCTCGCCGGCGCCGCTCGCGATCTCGATCCGGCCGACGAAGTCGGCGGCCAATTGGCCGAGGTGGATGCGGTCCGCGCCGTCACCGGTGCTGATCACCAGCGTCTCGATCCCGGCGTAGCGGGTGCTGGTGCCGCCGATGAGGAGCGCGGCACCGATGTCGATGGTGTCGTCGCCCGCGCCGGTGGTGACCTCCAGGCGGTCCTCGCCGGACCCGCCGACGAGGGTCCCCGCGAGGACCGCGGTCCCGTCGGTGAGGAAGCGGTCGGCATCGGTCCCGCCGGTGAGGTTCTCAAAGGCACTGAAGGCGATGCCGTTCACCGTTCCGGCGTTGCTGCCGGTCAGGGTCCAGGTCGCGGCGGCATCCGCCCCGACCAGGGCATCGCCGCTGGACGCACTGCCCAGCACCTGTTCGATCCCGGTCAGGGTCGCCAGGGCCAGGGTGACCGCCGTGGTCCGACCGCTCAGATCGACCCGGTCGGTCCCGGCGCCGCCGTCCAGGGTGCCGGCGAAGTCCTGCCCGCCGCTGACGACGAAGGTATCGTCACCGCTGCCGCCACGCAGGTCGTCAAAGCCCGTGAGCTCGAGCCCGCCGACCCCGAGGGTGCCCGCGCCGATGGTCCAGGTGGTCGGGCTCTCGGGGCCTTGCACGCGGTCCGTACCCTGACCGCCGAGGATGCGCTCGATCCCCGCGAAGGTGCCGCCGAGCGGGGTCAGGGTGGCCGCCGCCAGGTCGAGCACCACCGCCGTGGTGCGGGCGGCCAGGTCCAGGGTGTCGCTGCCGTCGCCGCCCAGAATAGAGCCGCGCAGGCTGGCGGCGTCGCTGGTGAAGACGAAGCGGTCGGCGCCGCTGCCGCCCTGGAGGGTCTCGAAGCCGCTGAAGCCCAAGCCTGCCAGGCTCCCTTGGTCGGGGCCTTCGATGCTCCAGGTCTGGTCGCCGTTCGGGCCCATCATGACATCGGTCGCGCCGGCGCCGCCGGTGACGGAACCGATGCCGGTGTAGGTCAGCAGCCGGTCGGTACCGGCCAACACGGTGCCCGTCGCCAGGTCCAGGGTGGTGGCCGCGGTGCGCCCGCTCAGATCCAGCCGGTCGTTGGCCGCCAGCGGGAAGGACACCCGGTCGATCCAGACGGTGTCCGCCGCGCTGGAGACCGAGTCATCCTTGATATAGGTCCATTCCAGCCGGTGGGTGCCGGCGGTGATGGCCGACTCGAAGGTGGTCCAGTCCACCTGGCCATGGGCACGCAGCACCTCCTGTCCGTCGATCGCGAAGAGGAGGAAGTCGTAGTTCCGCTCGCTGTCGACCTTGTAGGAGAAGCCCAGGGTACCGGTCGCGAAGCGGCCCTCGACGGCGACGCGGCTGACGCCGTTGTCGTCGATGTCACCGGCGCGCAGGCTGCGGGTGCCGTCCGCCACCGTGCCGGTGGTCACGAACCAGTTGGCATCGCCGGTGCTCTGCCAGCCGGCCGGCAGCAGCCCGTCCTCGAAGCCGTTGGCGGCGGCGAGCGCGCCGCCCCCGCCGCCCGCCAGGGTACCGGTGAGCGCCGCCTGGTCATTGGCCAGGCGGAAGCTGTCCAGACCGCTGCCGCCCGTCAGGGACTCGATCCCGGTGAAGGCGAAGGCGGCCGCGCCCGCGCCACTCCCGCTGCCCGGACCGTCCAGGGTCCAGTCGAGCCCGGCGTCGGGACCGATCAGGGTATCGTCCCCAGCGCCGCCGGCGATGGTCAGGGTCTGATCGTCCGCCACGCCCAGGACGCTGAAGCGGTCCGCGCCCGCGCCGCCGTCGAGCGTGAAGGCGGAAAGCGCGGGCAGGAGCAGGGACGCCGCCCCGATCCCGAGGGTGCGCCCGTCGAGGACGAACTGGTCGTCGCCGCCCGTGCCGGTCAGCGTCAGGCTGGCCGGGGCCGCGGCGGTGCTCGCAAAGCCGATGCTGCGCCCGGCCGTCGGCAGCACGCCCAGGACCACCTGGTCGCTGCCCTCGCCGATCGCCAGTTCCAGGTCCGTGACGCCCAAGGGCGAGAAGTCCCCGACGTTCAGGATATCGTCGCCCCCGCCCCCGGCCAGGGACAGTGACTCGATGTTCTGGAAGGACAGGGCCGTACCGCCGATGGTCAGACCGGCGGGGCCGATGCTCAGGGTCTCGGCCGCGTCGCTGCCGATCACCCGCAGGCGGTCAGCACCGCCGCCGCCGTCCAGGGTGCCGGCTGGGACCACCATCGCCGTGACGACGAAGCGATCCGCCCCGGCACCGCCGGTGAGCCGCTCGAAGGCGGCGAAGGTCAGGCTGCCGAGACCGCTCGCCAACCGGCCGCCGTCGGCACTCTCGAGGGTCCAATCAGTGTCCGCCGCCGGTCCGACCAGGGTGTCGGTGCCGGCCGTCCCGATCACTGACTCCAGGGCGCCGATCCCGCCGCCCACCAGGGCACCGGCCAGGGTGCCGCTCAGGGTGCCGGCCCCCAGGTCCAGGGTCAGGGCCTCGCCCCACCCGGCGAGATCCAGGGTGTCCGCGCCGGCCCCGCCGGAGAGTGCCCCGGAGAGCCCGCCGCCGCTCCCGAACAGGAAGCGGTCGGCCGCGGCACCGCCGGTCAGGGACTCGAAGCCGCTGAAGGCGAGACCGCCGTCGGTCGTGAAGCCGTCACTCCCGGCGATGGTCCAGAGGGTGTCGAGGTCCGCACCCTGAACCCGGTCGGTGTCCGCGGCCCCGCCGACGAAGGTCTCGATGCCCGTGAAAGCACCGCCGAGCACGCCGACCGTCCCGAGCCCCAGGTCCAGGACCAGGGCCTCGGACTGGCCGCCCAGGTCCAGGGTATCGGCGCCCGTATCCGAACTGGCACCGCCCGCCAGGCTGCCGCCGAGCCGGCCGGCCGCGCCGAAGCTGAAGCGGTCCGCCAGGGCGCCGCCGCTCAGGGACTCGATGCCGGAGAAGGCGAGCCAGTCGCCCCCGGCCGCCGCCCCCAGGCGTCCGGAATTGGCCCCGTCGACCTGCCAGGCGGCGGCCAAGTCCGGCCCCTCGAGCAGGTCGTTGCCGTCACCGCCCACCAGGGTCAGCGCGCTGAGGTGGCTGGCCGGGCGCTTCAGGATGAAGCGGTCCGCATCGCCGCCCGCGTTGATGGTGACATTGACGAAGGCGCTGGTGTCGATCACCCGGCCGTTGATGGTGAGGCTGGTGCCGTCGATCTCGATGAGATCCGCCCCGCGGGTGCCGATCAGGGTCGGGGAGTCGGTCTCCGGTGCGCGGAAGCTGACGGCGGTGACGGACTCATCGACGAACAGGTCGGCCCCGGGCAGGGCCACCCAGTTGCCGGCCCGGCTCGCCTCGAAGGGCAGGTCCAGACTGTCCGAGCCGCCCGCGCCGGTCAGGCGCAGGGTCTCCACGGCGCTGTAGTCGAGGCGGTCGGTGCCCAGCACCAGGCGGCCCGCGGCGGCCGTAAAGGCATCGTCGCCCGCGGTGGCGGTCAGGTGCAGGGTGTCCTCGCCGTCGCCGCCGGTGGCGGTGACGGTGCGCGTCGCCGTCGGCTTAAAGCTCAGGTACAGGTCGTCCGCGCCGGCCCCGCCGTCCAGGGTCAGGGTGGCGGGCAGTCCGCTGCCGACCAGGGCCAGGTAGTCGTCCCCGGCCCCGCCGGCCAGACCGGCCTGCTCCATGCCGCTGTAGGCAATGGAGGACTCGCCGATGCGCACGGCGTCCGCGGAGAGTTCCAGGCGGTCGTCGCCCGCGGTCCCGGTGAGCAGGACGCGGTCGCTACCGGCCCCGCCCGCGATCCCCGCGAGCCGCGTGGTGGCCGCGAGGTCGAAGGTGTCGTCCCCGGCCCCGCCCTGCACACGTTCGAAGCCATCGAAGGCCGTCGCGGATTGGACGGTCACCGCCAGCGGCAGTACGACCCGGTCCAGATAAGCGGCGTCGTAGCTGGCGGTGCCGCTCGCGTCCTTCCGGTAGGTCCAGGTAAGGGTATGGGTCCCCGCGGTGAGCTCGCACGTGAACTGGCTCCAGTAGGTCTGGCCGCTCACGTGCATCAGGTCCGCTCCCCCGTCGATCGAGAAGTCCAGGAAGTCGTGCCCCGCCTCGCTCAAGGCCCAGCACTGGAAGCTCAGGGTCCCGGCCGCGAACTGCGCGGTCAGGGAGAGGACCGAGGTCTGGCCGTCGGCGATGTCGCCGGAGCCCAGGCTGTAAGTCCCCTCGTAGCGCGCGATCGAGTTCGCGGACCAGGGGACATCCCCGCTGCTCGTCCAACCGCTGGGCACCGCCTGATCCTCGAAGCCGAAGGTCTGGGTGGTCGTCGTGGTCTGGCCGCCGCTCAGGTTGCCGCCGGTGTCGGCGAGGGTCCAGGCGGCAGCCGCCGCCGGCCCGATCAGCAGGTCGCTTCCCGCGCCGCCGATGAAGGTCTCCAGGCCCGAGAGTGTCCCACCGACCGCGGTCGCGGTCCCGGCGCTGAGATCCACCGTCACGCCCTCGCTGCGCGCGCTGTAGTCCAGCCGATCGGTGCCGGTCCCGCCCGCAACCGACCCGGTGACCCGCGCCGCATCGTTGGCAAAGACAAAGGCATCGGCCCCGCTGCCGCCCGCGAGCGACTCGAAGCCGCCGAAGGCGAGGCTGCCCAGGGTGCCGGTATCGGCACCGGTCAGGGTCCAGGTCTGGTCCGCATTGGCACCTTGCAGGGTGTCGAGCGCGGCCGAGCCGATGACCGACTCGAACCCGGTCAGATCATTGATCACCCGGTTGGTGCGGCCGCCATCCCACAGGACCCGGGCGCCCAGGTTCAGGACCAGGGCCAGGGTGCGGGCAGAGGCGTCCAGGGTATCGCTCCCGCCGCCGCCGTCCAGGGTGCCCGTCAGGGCCGCCGTGTCGTTGGCGAGGACGAAGCGGTCCTCACCGGCACCGCCGGTGAGTGACTCCATGCCGCTGAACAGGAAGGTCTCGGTATGACCGCTCCCGACCCCGTCCAGGGTCCAGGTGAGCCCCGCGGCGCTGCCGATCACCCGATCGGTCCCGCTGCCGCCCACCAGGGTGAGCTTGGCGAGCCGGGTCGGCAGGGCCAGGATGTTGAACGTATCGTCGCCGCCCAGGCCGTCGATGGTCAGTTCGAAGGCCCCGGACAGGTTCAGCGTGGTGCCGTTGATGGTCAGGCTGTCGCCATTGAGGGTGATGGTGTCGGTGTTGGCCGTGCCCGTATAGGCGTGGATGGGACCGGCGAGTGTACTCACCAGGACGGACTCGATGGAGGCGTCATAGGCGATCGACTTGCTGCCGACCGCGGCGGTGCGGGCGGTGGCGTCATGGGTGGCGCCGGTGGGCAGGTCGAGACGGTCGATGTCGCCGCTCAAGATCTGCTCACGGCCGGTGTCAGCGACATGGATCAGGGCGGCCGCGGCGCCGCTGTGGACGGCATAGATGTCCGAACCGGCCCCGCCGTCGAGTTCGACCCGGGCGGCCATGGTGTCGGCGACGCTCAGGGTATCGGCCCCGCCGAGCCCCGCCAGGCGCAGGGTCTCGAAGCCGGAATAGACGGTCTCCCAGGCGCCCAGGCGCACCGCGGTGCTACTGATATCGAGCGCATCGGCCCCGCTGGTGCCGAGCACCGTCAGGATGTCGGTGAGCCCGTCGCTGCCGCTGTCCGTGACCCGGGTGTGGTGTGCGTTGGCGAGATCGATGCGGACCTCGTCCGCACCCGCCAACCCGTCAAGCGTCAGGGTGCCGTCCCAGGCGGTGACGCGCAGCAGGTTGGCACCGGCCCCGCCGGTGAGCAGCGCGTCCTCGACCCCGGTGAGTGCCAGGTGATCGCCGCCGCGGGTGTAGAGGGCCGTGGTGGAGAGGTACCAGTCGGTGTCGGCCGTGGCGCTGAACCGGTCGGAGCCGCTGCCGCCGTCGAAGCTGAAGCCGCCGGCGAGCGCCGTGTAGCCGAGACCGCCGGGGATGGGGTCGCCCGGCTGGGCCGTGCCCTGATCGCCGGTCATGACATAGTGACCGGCCGCCGGGGGCGCGAAGTCGCCCGTCGGCAGGGTCAGGATATCGTCGCCGGCACCGGTCTGGACCCGAAAGTCGTAGAGCCCGAAGGCGGTGAGACCCGCGGTGGACAGGGCCACCCGGTCGTCCCCGGCACCGGTGGTGAGCCGCACCGAGCCGATGTCGAAGAAGGCAAGGTCGGCCATCTCGATGCCGCCCGCGGTGCCATGGATACGGTTGGCCGCCGCGTCCGCGATCAGTTCCTCCTGGCGGCCCGGGACCGTGACGGTCACGGGGTCGGAGACCTTGCGCACGAAGACATAGCCGGCGCCGTCGGTGTCGATGGCGTCGCCCGCGTAGGTGTAGCCCGGCGTGAAGCGAATGGCCAGGCCGTTCTTCAGATAGGCCGCGTCCTTGACCACTTGCACGCCCTGGGTGCCGTCGGGGGACTCGATGCCCACGGTGGCCGAGGTCAGGGTCATGTCCCCGGTGAATTCCTTGTAGAAATACTCGATGGTCCCGTTCGCATAAAGAACCACCTGGGCATCGAGCCGCGCCGCACCGCCGCCCCACCGGCCCAGATTGTCATACTCGATGACCAGCTTGCCGGGGCTGACCAGCTGGTAATAGGCACGGGTGTCCGACACGGAGTTAAGATCGTCCCACATCAATGCGAGCAGGCCGTTCGGTGCGTCCGTCGCCGGGATGGTGGTGTTGACGTGGGTGACCTGGGTATCGGCAAAATTGATCACGCCGTTCGACTGGACATAGCACTGGCTGTATAGGGTGCCATAGAAGTCGAAGGAGAAGCCGATGGGAACGGCCCCCGAATGGACTTCGTCGCCTTCGGCGAGCGTGATCGCAGTGCCGGTGGTGGCGATCTCAGTCCATTGGTAAGCCGGGCCGCCGGTGTCATCGCTGCTCTTCCAACTGTAGTCGGTGATCCGGCGCTGGCTGCCCAGATCGCCCCGCCCATCGGGCTGGGGCGCGCCGAGCAGGGCCAGGCTGCCGCTCAAGGCCACCGCGGTCCCCACCCGGTCACCGGTGGTCGCATCGGCCCCGAAGAGCGGATCGACCTGGGTCTCGAGCGTCCAGGTGCCGTTCTTCAGGCGATAGGCATAGCCCTCGCCCGCATCGACCTTGGTCCCGCGGTCGCGGAAGGGGGCACCCACCACGGCCTCGTCGCCGTCGATGGCCACGGCCGAGCCGAAGGCGTCGCCCGCCGCGGACTGGGTGCCGAGATCCAGGCGCGCCTGCTGGGTCCAGGTGTTGCCGGTGAGCTGGAAGACATAGGCCGCGCCGCCGTCGACCGCGCGGGTATCGTCGCCCGGCGCGCCGACGATCAGGCGGTCGCCGCTGAGACTGATCGCAGATCCGAACCCAATGGTGCCGTTCCCGACCGAGACCGCCTGGCCGGACCAGGCGGCGCCGGACACGGAATTGAGATAGACCGTTTCCTTCTGGGCCGCCGCGGCTTCGTACCAGCCAACCGCGATCGTCGTGCCGTCCACGGCCACGGCGGTCGCCCGCACCGCGGTCCCGGCACCGTCGGAACGGCCGAGCGCATAGAACCAGTCGAGCTGCCAATCCCTGCCGTTGAGCTCGAGGGCCAGGACCGTATCCGTGTCCGCCGAGACCAGGGCCGCCCGGTCGCCATCGATCGCGACATCCGACCCCAGCCGGGCGAACCCCGAGAAGTCGTAGGTATCGACCAGGCCCCAGGTGCTGCCCAAGCGCTCATAGAAATAGGCGCGACCGCTGCGGTCGCCGCCCTGGACATCGGGCGCCCCCACCACGATGCGGTCGCCGCTGATATCCACCGCCGTGCCGAAATGGCTGCCCTGAGCCAGACCCGCCTCGCTTAGGGTGGCCTCCAGGGTCCAGGTCTCGGTGCCGGGGGTGTTGACGAAGACGAAGGCGGCACCCACGCCGTCATAGTCCGGCGCGCCGATCACCGCCGTATCGCCGTCGATGGCCACTGCGCTCCCGACCTTGGCCGTCCGCAGGGCCGCGACCTCGACCGTCGCCCCGCCGGTCCAGCCGGGGCCGCGCTGGCGGAAGAAATAGAGGTTGCCGGCCGCCGAACCGACGGCATATTGCCCCTCGCTGATGAGTGCATTGCCGACGCCGAAGCCCAAGGCCGTATTGGTGTCGTAGACCATGGCGTTGGTGGCGGAATCGTAGCGGAACGGACGCAACTCGGGGCCGCGGTCGGTGGTGATCGTGGTGCTGTCGATGACCCGCGCCCGGCCGGACCCGCTGTAGCCGCCGGGGGCGCCGACCAGGATGCGGTTGCCCGCGGTGCTCAGCCCGTTGTGCTCGGCGTACCGGGCATTGTCCATGTCGTTGTTGGTCCAGGTGTTGTAGGACCAGTCGTCGCCGCTGCCGAGGATGACCTCGCCGATCCGGCCCTCGTTGTCGTTGGTGCTGTCGTCATAGCCCGGCTCGCCGAGCGCAAAGCGACTGGTGGAGAGCCCCACCGCGTCGCCGCCGGCCGCGAGTCCGCTGATCCAGTCCACGTCCTCGGGCAGCAGCGGATCGCGCAGGGTCGTGCTGGTGCCGAACGCGACCCCCCAGGGCGTGTAGTTGCTGTCGTTGAGGTCGTAGACGGCGTAGCTCGCGTAGCCGGGGGCCGTGACATAGACCTTGTTGTCGACGATATCGACGCTGGAGCCGAACCGGGCGCTGTTGAGGCCGGTGTAGGTCTCGTAATAGTTCGACCGCCACTCCCGCAGACCCATGATCGCGAAGGTGACCCCGTCATATTGGGAACTGCCCTTTTCATCCAGGAGCGTGTTGGAAATCGTAACCCATTGGTTGGGCGAATTGATAGTCCAGGAGAGATGTTCCGTTGCGGTGCGGTATCCCGAGGCATCCACCCAGATCCCCATCGCACCCTCGTTGACCTGCATCGCGAACTCGGTGATCGACGAGGAGTTCGCCAGCAGGCCCGCGAGGGGATTGTCCACGTAACCCGCGCCAACCCAGCTCTTGTTGAAATCCCAGCCCGAGCCGTTCGCGTCACGGAAGGCGAGGCTGCCCCGGACCACCTTGTCGCTGGCGTTGGACTCCATGGACCCGTAGAAGATGTAATCAATGCCGGTATAGGTCTCTGACAGGGTCTTGAACTCGGTGGACGAGTCGTTACGGACACTCCAATAACCGACAGATCCGGAGGTGGAGCTCACCAAGAGCACCATCGTCCGCGGTGCCAGCGTGATCCCGCTGACCGTTGCATCAAAGACACCATAGTCTACCCCGAGCCAAACGGTCCGACCCGATCCATTGACGGTGGCCGTCATCTTGTTCCAAGTGCTCGGGGTATTGTCATACGAGGTGGCGGTCGGCAGAGACCCGGTGCCGGTGTCGGTACTCGGCATCAGCACCCGCGCCAGGCTCCAGGTCGAGCCCGAGCGCGCGTAGACGACCGTCACGCCGGGGGTGCCCAGGTCCAGCCGATAGGCGCTGTCGGACTGGCTGTCCGATGCGTATTTCACCTGGGCGCGCGGCGCGCCGACCACCAGGGTGTCACCGTCGATGGCGACCGCGGCGCCGAAGCCGCTGCCGCCCAGGCCGCTGGGGGCCCACAGCACGCTCTGCCGGGTGTAGTCCGAGCCATTCCAGGTAAAGACAAAGACCGTCTCGACGCTGGTGCCGACAACCAGGGTGTCCCCATCCAGGTCCAGGCTGACGGCCGCGCCCACCGTGTAAGAGTCGGGGAAGAGGTCGAGACTTCCCATCCACTCGAAACCCAGGCCGGTATTGCGGTAGAGCTGCAGGTAGTAGTAGCCGGAGTAGGAGTTGGGATCGGCGACGATCATGACGCCGTGGGTCCGATCGTAGACCGTCGGGCCGCCGAAATTTCCGCTCCAGGACTCGGCCCGCAGGTTCTCGGTGGTCGCGGTGGGTACCACGCCGTCAGTCGAGAAGGTGCGGAAGGCGCCCACGTCGCCGCGGGTGAGCACACCGCTTGCGTTGGTCTCGTTATGGCCGGGCAGCCCGACCACCACCCGGTTGCCGGCGATGGCCACGGCATGGCCGAACTGGTCGGCCAGGGGGGCGCCCTGGCCCGCATCGGCACCGGCCGGGGCGGCGGCCATCAGCCGGCCGGAGCCGGTCGCGCCGCCGGCACGGGTCCAGGTCGATCCGAGACCCGAGCCCGCATCCGGGAGCTCGTAGAACGTATAGGCGGCACCGACATCGAGCGCGGTCCCATCGACGCCCGGGGCACCGACCACCACGAAGCGCCCGTCGAGGGCCACGGAGGCGCCGAAGCGGTCGCCCGCGAAGCCCTCGGTGCGTGCATCGGCCTCGGGCAGCCCGGCCTCGGCGGTCAGCACGGCCACCTGCTTCCAGCCGGAGCTCCCGAGGTCATAGACCAGGACCCGACCCTGGTCGGTGTCGCTGCCGTTGTCCCAGTCGGGCGAGCCCACCACCAGCCGGTTGCCGTCGAAGGCGAGCGCACGGCCGAAGCCGTAGTCGCCCTTGGGCCCCAAGACCTCGTCGTAGGAGCTCCAGAAGTTGCCCGAGCGACTGAACACCCTCACGGCCTGGTAGTCGGCGCTGTAGCTGCTGCCAACCGCCAGGCGGTCGCCGGCCAGCACCACCCCGCCCGGGTCGGCCACGAACAGGGCGCTGTAAGCCGCGCCGGTCTCGACCCATCCACTCGCCGAGCGATCGAACACATGGACCCGAGCCTTGTAGGGCCCGGCGGCGCCCGCGGCGATGGTCGCGCCATCGACCGAGACCGCATTGCCGAACAGGTCGCCGGCGAGGGTCTGCGTGGAGACGAGCTTGCGGGTCTCGCTCCAGACCCCGTTGAGGCGCTCATAGACATAGGCCGCACCGGCATTGGTGCCGCGCTCGTCGTCACCGGGTGCGCCGACGACGATGGTGTCGTCGGAGAGGTCGATCGAATAGCCGAAGTCCCCGCCCCCGCCCTGGAAGCGGTCGGAGGGTGAGAGTCGCGCCTGTTCCACCCAGGCGCCGCCGGTGGGGCTACCGGTCCAGCCGTAGACCAGGACCAGGCCCGGGTTGTCCGCCCCCTCCCGGTCCGCCGCCACCGCCAGGGTGGGCGTGGTCGGCAAGGAAAGGTTGTCGATCCAGGCGGTGTCGGAACCGGCCACGGTGCCGCCGTCCTTGCTGTAGGTCCAGGTCAGGGTATGGCTGCCGGTCGTCAGAGCCTGCGAGAAGGTCGTCCAGCCCGCCTCGCCGCTCGCGTGCACCAGGCGGGTGCCGTCCAGTGAGAAGTCCAGGAAGTCGTAACCCGACTCGCTGGAGACCTTGTAGTCGAAGCTCAGGGTCCCGGCCTCCAGGGTCAGGGTGCGGCTGACCGTGGACGACGCGCTGCTGCCGATGACCCCGGCGCGCAGGGCCTTGGAACCGCTCGCTGCGGTCCCGCTCGCGACCGTCCAGCCGGCGTTGCCGCTCATGGTGAAGCCGGCGGGCAGGGCGCCGTTCTCGAAGCCGACGTTGATATCCCCATCGATCGCCATGACCCGCCCGACCTGTTGGATGGCCGCCGAGTCGGCGATGCTGAGCTTGGCCTGCTGGGTCCAGGTCACCACGCCCTCCACCGTGACCGTATGCAGGGCCAGGTTGCTGATGGCCAGATCGCTGACCTCGATGCTGTCGATGGCAAGCTCCGCGGCGCTGTCCGGGGTGACCACGGCAAAGTCGGGCAGCCCGTGGACGATCAGCGGCTCCACGCCGGAGAAGTCGATCGTGATACCGGTGCCGAAGGCGATGGCACCGGCCCGCGCCTCGGTGGCGCTCGGACGGTACTCACCGCCCGCGAGCAGGCCGTCGCCCGCGACACGCACCCGGTCGCCGCCTGAGCTTCCGTCCTGGGTGCCGCCGCTGAAGGTCAGGTCGAGCCTGGGCAGGGTCGTGGCCTGCGCCAGGGTCACCGAGAGGGTGTCGTCCCCGGACTCGCCGTTGAAGACCAGGGCATGGCCGGCGGTATCGACCCCGGCCGCCAGGTTGAAGGTGTCGGCACCGCCGCCGGCATTCACCCGCAGGCCCAGGGCATAGGTGCCCGCGGCCAGTTGCACCACGTCATCGCCGGCGCCGAGCGTCACGGCCAGTTCTTCGCTGTCACGGGCGGTGACGTTGAGGGGCGCCGCCAGGCCGGCGCGGGTCAGGGCCAGGGTCGCATAGGTCGCGGTGGTCGGATCGGTACCGAAGAGCGTCGTATAGAGGGCCACGGCATTGGCGTATTCGTCCACGCCGGTGGTCGCGGCCAGGTCCGGGAAGACCTCGGCGAAGGTCCGGCTGAGCAGCCCGACATCGGTGTCGCGGCCATCGGCGTTGTCCAGGAAGGTGATGCTGTCGTCCCCGGCCTGACCGTTGATCAGGACCGGGATGCCCTTGACGCTGCCCGCGCTGGGGGCCGTGTCGATGGCGAAGCCGGCGAGGCTGAGGCCGCCCGCCACGGGGGCCCCGACCTGGACCCGGTCGTTCCCGGCGCCCAGGTTGAGCGTCAAGGTCGAGGACTTGCCGCCCGCGACGTCCTGTTCGCGGTGGGTGGCGATCAGGTCCACCTGATCGGCGCCGGACCCGGCGTTGAGGACCACCGTCTCCATGCGCAGATAATGGATGGCGCCGCTGCCCCAGCCGGTGCGCTCCACCGTGGTGGTATCGATCGGCCAGTCGCCGCCGGCCACCAGGGTGCGGGTGCCGGTGACGGCGTTGTCGATGCGGTAGGTCTGGGCCGCGGTGTTGGCCTGGTCGTTGAAATAGAGGGTATCGCGCGCCTCGGGACCGGCCCCGGAGAGGGTGAGTTCGCCCAGGATGGCGTCCAGGCTGCCGGTGGTCTCCTGACCCTGGGTGGTACCGACATAGACGGTGTCGAAGCCGCCGCCGGTGTCGAGCAGGGCGCTGAGGCCCGCGGTGGTGGCCGGGACATAGAAGGTATCGTCCTGGGCCCCCAGCAGGATGCGCACGGCATCATTCGCACCGAAGCGGATGGAGCCGGTGCCGGGCATGTCGAGCCCGGTGACGGTGTCGCCCAAGTAGCTGCCGACGTTGGGGTTGTCGTCGCCGGAGTCGTCGATGACGAGGGTGTCCGGGCCGGCCTCGCCATAGAGGGCCAGGGCCCCGGCGATGAAGTCGACGCGCCCGAGTGAACCGGGGTTGAGCCCGGTCGCGGTAGCCGTGACAGTCAGGGTGTCGTCGCCGGCACCGCCGTAGATGCTGGCCGTGGTCCCGGCCCTGGTGCTGTCCACGGTGAAGCGGTCGGCCCCGGCGCTTAGCCTAACCTCGACCCGCTCGGTGCTGCCGCTGGGCGTCCCGGTCCCGCTGCGCTCGGCATAGTAGATGGCCGCCGGATAGTCCGGCTGGCCCAGGTCAAAGCCCGCGCCGAAGCGGTCGTTGTGGGTGGCGACCTGCTGATTGCGCCCCATGCCCATGCCGGTGACGGCCAGCGCCGTCAACTGGCCGGGGGTGACGCTGGCGTCGCCGTGCACGACCAGGGTGTCGGTGCCGGACTCGCCGTAGAAGGCGACGATACCGGCGATGGCGTCGAGCCGGTCGTTGGCGTTGCCGACCGTGAGCCGGTCGTCGCCGCTGCCGCCATAGACATAGATGCGCTCGGCGCTGCTCGCCGAGACCACGCGGGCGCTGTCGTCCCCGCCGCCTAAGCCGACGTTCAGCGTCATGCCGCCGACCGTGCTGTAGCGCACCACACCGCTGGGGGTCATGCCGGTGATGGCATCGGCCGCGATGGTGATGCCGGTGGTCGAGGCGTCGCCATCGACCAACCAGATGGCGTCCTCGGTACCGCCGGGGCCGCCGGTGCCGGTGTCGATGGTGACGGTGCCGAGGATGGCGCCGAGGCTGCCGGCCAAGCGGGTGAAGGGGTTCACGGCGTCGTCGTCATAGACGCCGCCGGTCTCGAACAGCGACTTGGCTGCATTGCCGGCGACATAGTAGCGGTCCGCACCGGACCCGCCCTCGATCGTGATCGCACCGCTGACGGCGGAGATGAAGAAGCGGTCGTCCGCCCCGTTGCCGCGCAGGGTCACGGGTCCACCCCCGGTCAGGGGCGAGGTGATATCGAAGTAGTCGAGGCCGTTGCCGGTCTCGATCAGCGCGGAGGCGGCGGACAGGTCGCCGCCGATGGCGATGGTCGCGCCCTGGTCCGGGTCCGGGTCCAGGGTCGCCCGGTCGGCACCCAGGTAGAGGCTGCCGACGGCGCGCAGGGTGCTGCCGACGGCGGCGCTGAAGCCGTCGCCGGTGTCCAGGCGCAGGTCGCCCCCGGCGCGGATGCCGGGGTTGGTGACGGCGGCACCGCCTAAGGTGCTGCCGGTTCCGGTGACGCTGATGACTTCGCCTGCGCGCACGCTGTCGGCCACGGACAGCGCGATACTGCCGCCCGCGGTGGCGGTGAGCACATTGAGGGCCCCGCCGACCTCGGCGAGATAGAGCCCCTGATCGGCGACGGCATAGAGTCGCCCGACCGCCGCGGGCAGGGCCGCGGGGTCGAGCTCCAGCCCATTGGCGGCCTGGTCGCCGTGGCCGGCGCCGAAGACCTCGATGGGGTTGGTACTGGTGCCGATGGCACCGGCCGTCGGGACCAGGTCGATGGACACGGCCTGGAGGTCGGCCGCGGCATCGGACCCCGCCTCGAGGATGGACCCGCGGGCAGTGCTGAGCCCGATGGTGCGGGCGCTGATCGCGTCCACCAGCAGGTCGGAGGTGACCTCGCGCACGAAGAAGCCGTCGGCGGTGCGGCCGGCGAGCCCGCCGCCGGTGGTGGCGGCGCTCTCGCTATCGACCGGGTTCAGGGCGCTGCCGACGCTGCCGGCACCGCCGGTCCCGGCGTTCAGGGTGATATGGCGCCCGAAGACATCCGGGGCCGGACGGTCGGTGCTGTCCGGGGCGTTACCGGAACGGTAGTCGGTCGGCGCGGCCAGGTCGACCGCATCGACGATATCGGCCGCGGCACTGAGCGCCACGTCGCCGCCGGTAGAACGGACCAGACGCAGCCACAGGGTGCCGGCGGTCTCGGCCAGTGCGATGTCCCCCGCCGCGACGGCGGTCAGGGTACCGGTGCCCAGGGCATCGACGGTCGCACCCGGGTCCCGGGTGAGGTCGGTCTGGACCGGGCGCAGCAGGGCGCCGATGGCGGCGCTCGCGAGCAGCAGGATGCGCACCCCGGCCACGTCGGCCAGGGCGTCATCGATCCCGTGCAGGATGGAGCCGGACACCGCCTGGAGTTCCACCTCGGCCCCGGCGCGCACGGCATCCAGGGTCAGGTCGCCGGTGGTCTCGCGCAGGCGCACCGCACCGGTGCCGGTGACCGTCAGGCCGCCGTCGCCGCCGCGTCCGCTGTCGAGATCGAGCGCATTGCCCGCGGCGCCGATATCCCCGCCGGCGATGAGCGAGATCCGGTTGCCGAGCACGTCGGCGGCCGGGCGCTCCGGGGTATCGACCAGGGCATTGCCCGAGTCGGGGTTGGTGGGGTCGGCCAGGTCAACGCGGTCGACGATGGCGCCGACCGCCTTGAGCCAGACGTCCCCGCCGGTGGAGAGAATATTGCGCAGGCGCAGCTCACCCTCGGTGTCGGCGAGCCAGAGGTCGCCGCCGGCGGTGGCGGTGATGGTGCCGGTGCCGATGGCGTCGACCTGGGCACCCGGGACGGCCGCGACGTCCGTCTCCAGATAGTCGCGGGTGGCGGTCTCGCCGATGCCGGCGGAGGCCCAGAGGGTGATGGCGTTGGCCAGGACCTTGACGAAGTCGGTATTGACCGCGTCGATGATGGCGCCCGCCTCCGCCGTAAGCCAGACGCCGCCGGTGGCGGAGTAGACCGAGCCGATGCCCAGGTCCCCGCTCGCGGCGGTGATGCGCACGTCCCCGCGCGCCCGGGCGTCGAGTTCGGTGTCGGCGGCCAGGACCACGCGGATGGGGTTGCCGGACTCACCGATCTGGCCGGTGGCGGCCTCGAGCACGGTGTCACCGGCGCGGATGGTGACGTCACCGGTCGCGGCGGCGTTCAGGATGCTGCCGGTGGTCTTGACCCGCAGTTCGGCGTCCTGCCCGACCCCGGCCGTGATCAGCCCCAGGTGGACGGTCTGCTCGGAGCCCAGGTAGACCTGGGACCCGGACTGGACGCGCAGGGTGCCGGTGGCGGTCAGGTTGACATCCTCCACCAGATTGACGCGCACCATGGAGATACTGCCGGCGCTCTCAGGGTCGAGCGTCAGGCGCAGGATGCTGACCGGGATATCGCCGAAGCGCCGCAACCCCGAGGTGCCGGCCAGCATGATGCTGTTGCCGTCAACGCGGTCGATGCGGTAGGTCTCCCCGGCCCGGCCATAGTTCTGGATCTGGATATAGTCACCGGCGGCGAGCCCGCTCAGGCTGTCGCCACTGCGTCGGGTGATGGCACTGCCCGAGAAATCGAGCCCGAAGTCGGCGCGGATGTCGATGGGGTCGCCGCTGACGAAGCTGACATCGGACCGCTCGGCGGCGGCCAGGGTCACCCGTTCGTCATCGGTCAGGGTGATATCGACGGAACTGTCGATCCCGGTCTCGGTGGTGAAGGCGGCGGCGGCGAGGGTGCCATCGCTGCCACGGACCTGAAGTCTGAGGGTGTCGCCCGCGACGGCGACGACCACGTAGGCCCCGCTGTTGGCCCCACTGGACTCGATATAGAGTTGCTCACCGACGGCATAGCCCGCCGCGGCCCAGTCGGTACCCGCAGAGCGCAGCGTGTCGGCGGCGAAGTCCATCAGGCCCACGACCGCCGGACGCGCCAGCTTGGCGAGGTCGATGTCCTGGGTACCGCTCACCTGCCCGATCTGACCGGACACGCTGAGCGTGACGTTGCGCCCGCTGAGGTTGTCCGGTTCGAGTTGGACCCGGGTATCGGTGACGGCCTTGAGCAGCCCGGAGCTGATGCTGTAGAGGAGTTCCTGCTCGGTCCAGACCTTGTAGCTCCCGGTAATGGCGGCCAATTCATCGGCACTCAGTTCATAGGTGAAGTTCGCGTCGAAGGTATCGCCATAGGCGCCGTAGCGCGCGTGCAGGGCCTGATAGCGGGCGGTGCGTTCGGCCTGAAGGTCGGCGACCTGGGTATCCGTGTACTTGAGCTCGGTGCGGTAGTACTCAAGCTCCGCCGCATTCAGGTGCACCTGGAAGGCGGCGTCGTACTGACCCGGGTCGGCCTGGGTATTGCGGTAGCGCCAATAGGTCTGGTACTCGGTCTGGCGCAGGACCGCCTCCTCCTGCTTGGCGTAGTCGATCTTGGCCGCGGCCCCGGTGCCCTTGGTGAGCCGCAGCTCGGTCCAGACGCCGCTCTTGAGCTCGTCGTAGGTCCGCTGGTCGATGACCGCGACATTGTTGGCGTCGATCAGGTCGCCGTGCGGCACCTCGATCCAGAGGTCGCCGCCGCTGCTGGCGATGCGATCGACGAAGAGGTTGCCCGCGGCCTGGCGCAGAAAGATGTCGCCGGCGGCGCTGATGATGGCCCGATCGCTGGTGCTGACCGCGAAGGCCGGCACGCCGCTCGGATGATCCAGGACCAGGGGCGCATCGGTGCTGTTGCCGACCCCACCGCCCGCGGCGCTCAAGGTCACGGCGCCGGCCTGGATCAGACCGGGGATCAGACCGGGGATCAGGCCGGGGCCGCCCGCCGCCACGCGGATGGCGCCGGGGGCACTGAGGGTGACGCTGCCGCCGCCGGTGGTGATCCGCGTGATCGCGATATCCCCGGCCTGTTCCTCGAGGTCGATATTGCCGCGGGCAGTCACGGCGCTGAACCCGGCGCCAGCGAGGTCGCTCACCCGGGTGGTGAGCGCCTGCTCGGCGCTGCCGATGCCGGTACCGGCGGTCAGTTCGACCACCAGCCCGCCGACATAGGGGCTCTCGCCGTCGCGCATGGCATCCTGCCCCACCTTGGTCTGGGTGATGGTCCCGTCGCTGGTGAGCGAGGTGATGCCGGTGGGATTGAGGAGGGGGCCGGCGATGATCAGGTCGCCGACGCCGGCGTCAACCGTGATCCGCCCCTGGGCCTTGCCGGTGAACTCGATGGCGATGGGTCGGTCCGCCGCCACGCTATGGGTCTTGAGGGCCAACTGTCCTATCACCTGGGTATAGTTGGCCGTGATCGTCTTGACGCCGGCCCAATTCTTGCTTGTTTTCTGGGTCGATTGGACCGGGCCCTCGGCGGTGGTGAGGGTCTGCTCGCTGAAGGCGTAGGCGCTGGTATCGGCCGTGTTCCGGTAGAAATAGCCGGCCGCGTTCTGCAGCGTCGGCACGCCCTGGACCTCGGTCTCGGTCCAGTCGACCGAGGCACTGCCGACCGGAATGAACAGCCACGACGTGGTTTCGGTACTCCCGCGCCTGATCTCCTGCTGGGTAACCCCCGCGCTCCAGCCGAAACGCCAGCCGTCGGCGGTCTGGTAGCTGAAGGTGCCGGTGGCGCTGGTGTCGGTGGTGGTCCCCTGGCCGCCGTCGACGGTGACGGTATAGGTCCCGTCCGCGTTGCGCTGATAGAGGGTCGCCATGGGGCCGTTCACCAGGGCGGCGCTGAGGTCGACGTCGAGCGGCTTCTTGCCGGCGTCAGCGGTCTTGGAGTCCGCCCGGACAAACCAACCCGCGCTGCCGCCGAGCCAGCCGTTGAAGGTGGTGCCGTCGGTGCGCTGGCCTTTGAACCAGAAGATACCGTTGGCGGAGTCGGCAAAGCTCAGGTCCGTAAAGAAGGAATTCAGGGCGACGCCCATGGCCTGTTCCACCGCGCGCTCGACATCACGCAGCGCCTCCCCGCCGTCCCAGGCGGCTTGCGCCAAGTCATAGAGGGACAGGCCGGTCGCCTGGATGCCCGCCCCGCCGATCGCGAAGCGCCCGTCCGCGGCGAGCAGTTCCAGATTCAGGGTCCCGCCATCGCGCACCTGCCAGCGGTCGCCGTCCATCGCCGTCAACTGGACCTGACCCTTGATGGCGATCCCCTGCGCGGTGATGGTGCGCGCGAGCCGTTCGCGCGTGGCCGCCACCGCGGTGGTGCCGGCGCCGGAGGCCAGGGCCTCGAAGTCCGCGATCGTGAGATCCCGGGTGATCGCCTTGGCCGTGTCCTTGATCAGGAGGGTGCCGGCCCCGGGGGTGGAGAGGTCGATGCGCTCCAGGCGCAGGTCGTGCCCGGTCGCGTTGTCGATGGTCACCTCGGCATAGCCGCCGAAGACCCGGATCTTGCCGTTGCCGGTGTTGAGGATGTGGCCCTCGATCTCGATCTGGCCGCCGCCGCTGTAGAGGTCCTGGACCTCGATGGTGTCGGTCGACTGACGGTAATAGAGCTGGAAGTGCAGGCTCGCCTGGGACGACTCGGGGAGATAGAAGCGGTCCTCGCTGCTGCCCTTGAGCCGGTCGATCTCGGCCGCGACGCCCGACCCGAGGGTCAGCGAATAGGTGTCCCAACCGCTCTGGATGATGCCGTTGACGTTGAGATATTCGGCCTGGATAAAGATCTTCTTGGCATAGAGGCCCAGGCCCTCGGTGGGCTGGCGGGCCAGGATGGCCGCGATCTCCTCGGCGGTGGCCGCCTCCATGTAGGCGGCACTGCCGGCCGGGTCCTCGGGGTCACCGTATTGGCCGGTGGTGGCCCCCGCCCAGTCGGCGTAGGGGATGCCCTGGACGTTCTGCTGGGAGACGTTGGTGATATAGAGGGTGCCGCCGGCGACGATGCGCTGGGTGGCGGTGATGACCTCGTTCTGGATCACGATGTCGCCCTGGCCGAAGGCCGGGACGGTCAGGGTGAGGTCCGCGGTGGGGGCGCTGATGCCCCGGCCGCCGGCCGGGATGCCGAGGATGGTGATATCCGGCCAGGGGTAATCCCCGCGCTCGGTGATGGTGTTGACGTTGAGCGTGTTCTCGATGCGGATCACCGGCACCGAGAGGGCGATGTTCGGCACCGCCTGGAAGGTCGCCGACAGGACCGCAACATCGCCCTCATACTGGTTCTCGGCGTTGTCCTGGTCCACGCCGATCTGATTCCGCTTGGCTAGCCCTGCATTGTCGGGCGTGGCCACACCGTTGAGATAGAGTCCACCGTTGAAGGTCGGGATCTCGATCCCCTTGATCTCCAGGAAGGCGGGGGTGTGGTTCTCGATGATGACCGAGGCGTCCCCGGGAGCGATCCAGCGCCCGCTGCCGGTGACCTGATCGGCCCGCAGGTCGATGATGCCGGCCTCGGCGTGGATCGGGTCGACGGTCACCGTCATGACCTGGCGCTCGATCCCGGAGGCCATCCCGACATGGGCCTCGGGGTCGAGCAGGCCCATGGCGCTGAGCTCGGCCGTGAGCCGTGCGACCTCGGACTTGTAGAAGGCGACCAGGGTGGGGTTGTCCGGGTATTTCGTGAGCTGCAACTGCGCGGCCTGGAGCTCCCGCACCTGGTCCGGGGCCAGGGTCCCGACCCCGGAGCTGAAGGTCACGTTACCTTCCATCTCGAAGTCGGTGATCTTGCCGGTCGTGTCGTCCCAGCCCTTGAGGATCAGCCGCTGGTTGCGCCGGATGCCGGTCTCCACGGTGCCGTTCATGGTCACGACGCCGTGTGACTCGGAGAGCGAATTGCCGGCGTCCTCGGCCCCGCCGAACACCGCCGCCGCCCAACTGTGACCGCGGGCGCCGACCTCGATGTCGTTGACACCCAGGCGCTCGGCGTGCAGGCGTGCCTCGCGCGCCGTCTGAACCAGTGCCCCGGTCTGGACCGTGATCAGGTTGTTCTGGAGGATGAAGCAGTTGGCGTCGATGTCATCGACCGGGATGGCGGCCTGCGAATAGGAGTCGAAACGGGAGTTTAGCTTGTACTCGTCCGCCTTGTAGTTGCCGTCGGTACCGGCCGCCAGGCGCACGTCGCCCAGGGCGAGCAGCCGGGCGTTGGACCGGACCAGGACCTCGTTGCGGGGCTTGAGATCCACGTTGGAGGACCCGACCACCACCCCGACCACACCGTTGGCCTCGGCGTAGATCACCGCCTGCACCGCACCGCCCCCGCGGGCGGTGGCGAGGATCTGGCCCACGCTCGTGAGGACCGCACCGCTGCCGATGTCCACCGTCGCCTCGTCCACCTTGGTCTCGATGCGGTCATGGGCACCCACCCCGGCACCCAGGCCGCCGGCCTCGAAGACCACCCGGTCATTGGCGTCGATCCGGTTGAAGGCGTGCAGGGCCAGCACCGCGTCGTTACTCTCCGCCCCGGTCACGATGACCCGGGCCCCGGCGCCGACCTCGGTCCGGGTGTGGAGCCACAGCAGGTTGGTGCTGTCCACCGCGGCACCGGCGGCCAGGGCCTTGGCCGAACCGCTGATATCGGACTTGGTTTGCGTGGGTTTTGACACCCGGTTGGTCGACTCGACCAGGACCTTGGGGGCGGTGACCACCGCCGCGTCGCCGATGCGGGCGATGACGGTGCTGGTCGCCGAGTTGTCGGCCGCGGCCCCGGCCCCGGAGATGAAACCGGCGGAATCGGCCCGCACCCGGGTGTTGAACAGGGCCAGGTGGTCCGCGCTGATGCGCAGCCCATCGGCCCCGGTGAGCGCGACCTCACGCCCGCCCGCGCCGCGGCCGAGCTCCGCGAGCACGGTGGAGACGCCGGTGGTGCTGGGCTTGGCGGAGACGCCGGCCCCCAGGCCGCCGGCCCCGGCCCCGACCAGGGCGTAATTGTCATCGGTCCCGCGGGCGCTGATGACCAGTGACCCGCCCTCCAGGTCCACCCCGGCCCCGAGTCGGGCGGTGGTGCTGCTGGTGGAGTAGACATCCGACTTGGTGACCCCGACCGCGATCAGGCCATAGGCGTCGCTCTCGGACCTGGCCTCCTGCTTGGTCTCGTTCTGGGCCAGGATGCTGACGGCACCGACCTTGAGCCGGGTGTTGTCCGCCACCGCGGCGGTGACCCGGCTGGTGGTGTCGACCTTGGTAATGGTGGCGTCGAAGCCGATCAGACCGCCACTGCTGCCGGTGGCGGAGGCCTTGGCATTGGGGGCGCCGCTGGGGACGGCGTGCCGGGCACTGATGGTCAGGGTGTCGGCGGTGATCAGGTTATCGGCCCCGCCGACGGTGGCCGCGACCACCGGACTCAAGACCACGGTGGCCTTGGACACGCCGACCGCCCCGCCCAGGCCCGCCGCGACGGTGATCCCGGAACCCAGGGCCTCGCCCTTGGGGGTCACCAGGGCGCTGACCTCGATGTTCGGGGTCATGACGCTGCTGTCGGTCAGTTCGGCCGTGACCTTGGGGGTGATGGTGAGAATGCCGACCGAGCCGCTAACCGCGACCGCGATCAGACCCGCTGCCGCCGAATTCGCCTCGACCTTGGCCGTGGCGTCGATGGTCGCCTGGGACTGAACCTTGATATCGCCGAGGCTCAAGACCGAACTGCGCCGGATGGCCGCCAGGGTCTCGGTGGTGACGGTCCCCTGGGTGTTGGCGCCGCCGCCGGCCAGGGCGAAGCCGATGCTGAAGCTGGCGGCCACGGACGCCGCCTGGGCCTTGGCATCGAGCCCCGCGGTCTCCAGGGCGCGCACCGTCACCCCGTGGCTGCCGACCGCGAGGGACGCATCCGCGATCACGGCCTTGACCGTGTTACTGATCGTGTTCTTGGCGAGCGCGACCCCGATGGAGACCGAACCGCCCACGGCCCCGACGGAGGCGGCCACGGAGACGGCCAAGGCCCGGGCCGCGATCCCCGAGTCGTCCTGGGCCAGGACGCTGACGCCCGCGGCCCGGATCTCGGTGTTGGGGGCACCGGTGATGAGGGCGCTGAGGTCCGCGGCCACCTTGTTGTTCACGTCGGTGCCGGCCCCGGCGCCCGCGGCGCCGACCGCCCCGCCGGCCACCGCCACGCTGCCGGCGTTCACCTCGGCCGTGATCCGGTTCCTGGCATAGGCGCTGACCAGCAGGTCGCCGTCGCTGACGACCGTGGTCGCAGTAAGGGAGGCGGAGACCACCGCCCCATCGCGGCTCCCGCCGTCGGTGTAGCCGATCAGGTTGCGGGCCAGGGCGGCGCCGACCGCCACCCCCACGCCGACCGTGCCACCGCCCGCGGCAGCGGCGACCGCGCCCACGGTGGCGTCAATGGTCGCGAGCGACTGGGCCGAGACCTCGACCGCGGCGGCACTGGTCAGGCGGCTGCGCACGGCGGCGGCCTTGGTGTCGCTCAGGATGATGTTGACCGCATCGGCCCCGGCACCGGCCAGGGCGATACCGGCCACACCACCGCCGGCGATGGCGACCGAGGCCGCCACCGCGTCCGCGCTGATGGCCCCGGCGGACTCGGCCTGGATGCTGAGGGCCCCGCCGCGGGTGACGAGGCCGGTGTCGGCGTCCAGCACCGTGGCCGAGACCTGATTATCGATGAGGTTCTTGGCGAGCGAGACCCCGATGCTGACGGAGACCGCCGCAGTCCCGGCGAAGGACGCGGCGAGGCTGGCGGAGAGCGTCTCCGCACTGATGGTGGAGAGGTCCCGCGCGCTCAGGCCGATGGACCCCGCCTTGACCCCGGTCGCGCCGTTGCCCTGGATGTAGGCGCTGATATCGACGCCGATCTGGTTGATCGCGCTGGTGCCGGCCCCGGCCCCGCCGACCCCGGCCACGCCGCCGCCGGCGATCGCCACGGCCCCGGCCCCGACCTCGGCCCGGATCCGCTGGTTGGAGTTGGCGGTGAGGTTCAGACTGCCGGTCGCGTCGACCGAGCTGTCCTCCAGCCAGGCCGCGACCCGTGCCGCGGCCCGTCGGCCGCTGCTGTCGAAGCCGATCCGGTTCTCCGCGAGTGCCGCGCCGATGCCGATACCGACCCCGGCGGTCCCGCCCGCGGCGGCGGCCACGGCCAGGGCCCCGACCTGGGCGGTGATGAGGGCGCTGTCGGTCGCGGCGACCGCGAGGTTGCCGGTCAGGGTAAGGGTGCTGCCCTTGGCATAGGCCAGGGTCTGGTCGCCGATGCGGTTGGTGACCAGGGTCCCGGCGCCGCTCAGGGCGACCCCGGCGGTGCCGCCGAAGCCGGCGGCGATGGAGATGGCAACACTGAAGGCGTCGATGCGCGCCGATTCCTCGGCGGTAACGGTCAGGTTGCCGCTGACGGTGAGCCGCGCGGCGTCCAGATAGGCCTGGACCACATTGTCGACGCTGTTGTCCGCCAGGGCCACACCGATGGCGATGGACACCCCGGCGGTCCCGCCGAAGGAGGCGGCGAGCGCGCCGGCCCCGACGGTGGCGTCGATGCGCGAGCGATCGGCAGCCAGGACCCGGACCGCCCCGGCCCGACTGAGGCCGCCGCCGTCGCCCTGGATATGGGCATCAACCTTCATGCGGATGGCGTTGTCGGCGCTGGCCCCGGCCCCGGCGGCAGCGATGCCGACGGTGCCGCCGCCGGCGAGCGCGGCGGAGCCCGCGACCACGGTCGCGGCGATCGAATTGGCGGCCCCGGCGCGGACCAGCAGCTCACCCGTCACCTCGGCGAGGGTGTTGCTGAGGAAGGCCTGCACGGCCCCCCCGCGGCGGTCGCCCTTGCGGTCCTGACCGATGCGGTTGGTACTGAGCGCCGCGCCGATGGAGGCGCCGACCCCGGCGGTCCCGCCCGCACCGACGGCCAACGAGGCGCTGACCACGGTCGCGGCGATGGCCCCCAGGCTGTCGGCGGAGATCCGCAGGTCGCCGAACGCGCGGATGACGCTCGCGGTGGCGGAGGCCTCGACATTGGAGAGGATATTGTTCTGGGCTGCGGCCCCGGCACCGCTCAGGGCGATCCCGGCCGTGCCGGCCGCCCCGGCCGCCAGCGAGGCGGCACAGGCCGTGGCATCGACCGCGGTCTGACCCGCCACGATGGCACTGCCGTCCTTGCGCAGCAGGTAGGTGTGGCCCTGCTCATCGGTCAGGACCCAGCGTTCGCCGGCCTTCTGCGTCTCAAGGCGCAGGCTACCGTTGAGGGTGAGACCGCTGCCGCGCAGGGCGGAGAGCAAGGCACCGGTGGGGATCGCCACGGACTCTTCGGCCGCCTGGTCGAGTGCCGCCGCGGTCACGCCAGTCAGGGTCTGGTCCAGGACCTCCCCGGAGGTGGCGGAGAGGGTGACGGAACCGCCGGTGGTGGTGACGTCGGCCCCGACGATGCGCGCCAGGACATCGGCGGACAGGGTATTCTCGGCCAGGGAGACACCGATCGAAATGCCCCCGCTGACCGAGCTGCCGGCCGCCACCCCGAGCGAGAAGGCACCCGCGAAGGCGTGGATCCGCGAGCTGTCGAGCGCGGTCAGGGTGACGGCCGCGGCCTTGACGAGACCGCCGCCATCGCCCTGGATCTGGGCCAGGGTCTGGCGGTAGACGCTGTTGAGGGCGGAGGTCCCGGCGCCGGTCAAGCCCCCGCTCATGCCGCCCGAGGCGGCGATGGACATGGACGCCGAGATCACCAGGGCCTCCAGGCGCGCGGCGGACAGGGCGCTGAGCGTCAGGGTACCGCTCGCATCGAGTCGGGTGTCGGTCAACGCGGCGGTCACGCGCACGGGCGACCCCGCGGCTCCGACCCGGTTCTCGGCCAGGGCCACGCCGACGGCGGCGCCGACGGTCGGGCTACCGCCGACCGCGATCGAGCCCGCGGCCGCGACCACGGTAGAGGAGATCGCCGAACGGTCCTCGGCACTGATGGTGACGGACCCGACCAGGGCATTATCGAGGTCGGCGCTGGCGATGGTGGCGGTGATGTTGCCGTTGATGGTGTTGCCGACATCCGCGCCGCCGCCGCTCAGCCCGACGGAGATCCCGCTGCTCACGGACAGGGCCACGGCCACGGCCGCCGCCAGGGACTCGATGGAACGTTCCGCCCGGGCGCTGACGCTGATGGCGCCGCCCGCGGTGGTGACGGTGCTGCCGCTCAGGGCCGCCGTGACCGCGCCGCCGATCGAGTTGTCGGCGATGCTGACGGGCACGGTGAAGGCGAGGCTCGGACCCTTGCCGGCGCTCACGGCGAGGCTCGGGGTGATGACCTTGGCCGCGATGGCACTCAGATCGGTCGCCGTAATGCCGAGGGTCCCGCCGGTCAGGGCCAGACTGCCCCCGGTCACCAGGGCCAGGGTGTCGCGCTCGATGCTGTTCTCGGCCTTCACGACGCTAACGCTGACGCTGGCGGTGGCGCCCTTGCCGACGGCGATACTGAGCGCGATGGAGAAGGTGGTCGCGGAGATGTCGGACTGGCTCAAGGCACTGACCGCGACGCTGCCCGCGGTCAGGGTGGTCGTCAGGAGGGCCGCCTTGGTGCTGCCCCGGATGCTGTTGTCGGCCCCCACCCCGGCCCCGGTCAGGGCTACCGAGGTCCCCTTGCCCGCCGCGGCGGCGGCCCCGGCGGCGAAGGCCAGGGCCTTCACGCTGTTGTCACTCTCGGCGCTCACACTGACCGCGCCGGTAGCCGTGACGGTGGCGCCGCTGACGAGCGCAACGACCTCGGTGTCGATCAGGTTCTCGGCGACGGCGACCCCGATGGACCCGGCGACGGACGGCTTCTCGCCCCCGCTGATGGCGAGCCCGACGGCCACCCCGCCGGCATCGGCATGGACGGACCCGGTGTCCCGGGCGCTGACGGTGACCGTACCGGCCTGGACCCGGCCCCCGGTGACCTCGGCATCGATGTCGCTGACGATGTCGTTGTAGCACCCGACCCCGGCCCCGGCGAGCCCGACCGCGACCCCTTTGCCGAGGGCCGCGCCGAGGGCCCCGCCCATGGCCAGCGCGTCGATGCGCGCGCTGGACGCGGCCGTCACGGCCACCGTGCCGGCCACCGTGTCGGCCCCATCGACCCGCGCCTTGACCCACTGACCGCCGTGCTTGCCGATGGCATTGACCGCGAGCCCGGCGCCGACCCCCACGCCGCCGCCCGCACCGGAGCCGGACGACAGTGACAGGGCGATGGCAAAGCCGCCGGCGTCGGCGTGGACCCGGGTGTCGTCCACGGCGTTGACCGCGAGTTGGCCGCCCAGACGCAGGGTCGCGGCCCCGCTGACCTCGGACTCGACGCGGGTATCGACGGTGTTGTAGACCCCGGCCCCGGCCCCGGCGAGCGCGCCGGTGAGACCGCTGCCGCCGCCCTTGGCCGCGGAGACCGCGGCCCCGATGGCCAACCCGTCGACCCGGTCGTGCGCGGTGCTGCCCGCCGTGGCGCTGACCGTGAGACCGCCCGCGGCGGTCAAGGCGACTCCCGTGACCGCGGCCCGCACGCGGTTGTTGACGGTGTTCTCGACGATGGCCGCGCCGATGGAGAGGGCCCCGGTGGAGCCGCTGTCCCCGCCCCAGGCGAGCGACACGGCCACGCCGCCGGCATCGGCGTGGAGGCGGTCGTCGTCACGCGCGCTGACCGTCACCGAACCGGCGCTGCTCGCGATGGGGCCGCTGCCGGACAGGCTCGCCAGCACGTCGGTGGAGACCCGGTTATAGGTCCCGGCACCGGCACCAGACAGGGCGATGGTAGTCCCGGAGCCCTTGGCCCCGCTGAAGGCCCCGCCCAGGGCCAGGGCGTCGAGCCGCGCCTGAGTGAGGGCCTGGACCCTGATGTCACCCTGCGCGTTGAGGTCTACACCGCTGATGGCGGCCGTCAGGTCGTCCGCATGCTCCCGGTTCAGGTCGTTGATGGCGACCGCGGCCCCGACCGCGATCCCGGCGGTGGTGCCCTGCCCGCCCTTGGCGAGGCCCAGGGCAAAGCCGGCCGCGTCCGCGCTCAGGTCGCTCGCCTCGCGGGCGGTCAGGGTGACCGTGCCGCCGACGTCGATGCCGCTGCCGCGGCTGTTCCTGAGCAGGGCCGCGATGCGGTTGTCCACCCGGTTGTGGACGCCGGACCCGGCACCGGCCAGGGCGCCGGTGGTACCGGAACTGCCGCCGCTCGCCAGGGCCCCGGCAATGCCGATGCCCAGGAGCCCGTAATTGCTGGCCGCCTCGGCCAGGAGCCCAACCAGACCCCCGGTGGCGACCTGGGAGTCCTGGACCACCGATTCGATGACGGTGGCGACGGTGTTCATAGCCGCGGCCACCCCGATCCCCATGGCCCCCGCGCTCCCCTGACTGCCGGCATAGGCGCCCGCGACCCCATAGGCATCGACCCGGATCAGGTCGGAGGCGTGACGGGCGCTCAAGTCGAGCTTGCCGGTGCCGCTGGTGCTGACGGTGCTGCCGTTCTCGACCGCGGCCCGCACGGTGAGGTCGATGGTCTGGAAGCCGAAGGCGCCGGCCAGGGCCCCCGCGATGCTGCTGGTCGAGAGCGAGCCGCTGGCCTTCGCCAGACTGCCGCCGACCGCCAGCAGGTGGGCCTCGCCCGCGGCCAGTGCGGTCAGCGTCACGTCACCCGCGGCACTGAGGTCCGCGTCGTCGGCCCCCGCCCGCACGCTGAAACCGCCGCGGGTGCCGATATCGTTGATAGCAACCGAGGCGCCGATGGAGACACTCTGCTGGCTGGTCGAGGCGTTGACCCCGCTCTGGCCCCAGGCGATGGCGACCGCCCCGGCCTGGGCCAGGGTCTTGCCGCTGTCGGTTGCGGTGAGGGCAATGCCGCCGCTGCCGGCGGTCAGGGTCGCGCCGGTCGCCCGGGCGGCGATATCGGCATCGACCAGGTTGCGGACGCCGGCCCCGGCCAGCGCGACGGAGGTCTTGCCGGAACTGGCATAGCTGCCGCCGATACTCAGGCCCTCGATGATGGGACTGTAGTCGGCACTGACCCCGATGGCGCCGCCGGCGGTGACGCTGGTATTGCGAATGTGCGCTATAACTATACTATCTATAGTGTTTTGCGCGTAGCCGACGGCCGCGGCGACCGCGGTCCCCCCGGTTGCGCCGGAGCCCGTGGACCCCTCGCGCGGGCGCATCTCGGCCTGCTCCTCGCTCGCCTTGGCCCCGGCGATGGCGAAGGCGCCGATGAAGCCCCCGTCCGTAGCCGCGACGGTCACGGCACCGCGGGCAGTGACGAAGCCGCCGGCCGTCGGGGTGGTCCCGTCCAACCCGCCGATCAGGGCGCGGGTGCTACGGTCCACCGCGTTGATGACCACGGTGGCGCCGACGCCGACCTTCTTGGAGACGGCCATGGCCCCGCCGATGCTGACCAGCGTGGTGTCGTCGGTGGCCGTGACGGCGGCGTCGCCGACCAGGGTGAGGCGCGCCCCATCCTCGATCTGGGCGGTGGTCGTGTGATCCACGAAGGCGAGGTTGACGACGCCGTTGAAGGTGACTTTCTCCGAACTGCCCCCGGAAACCCCGACCGACACCCCCATCACCGCGTTGTCGGCCGTCACGGCGAGCCCGCCGCCATAGAGTTCGACGCCATCGCCGATGCGCGCCGTCACCCGATCGAAGAAGCGCTGGACCAGGGCGGCACCGCCGACCACGCCGTCGGTCTTGTCGTCGCCGCTGCTGCCTACCCCCATGGACGCGAAGCCGCCGCCGATGCCCTTGGTCGTCCAGGTCTTGACGTTGGTCGAGCCGAAGCTGCCGGGACCGATGGTCTGGAACTGGCCGCCGATGGCGATGACATCGTTGACACTCCCGGCCGTGACGGTCACGGCGGGGGCCAGGAGTTCCCAGAGTGCGGTCCCGTAGCCGATCGTGGACAGGTTCAGTTGGGTCCCGGCGCTGCCCTTGAACGCATAGACCCCGCCCGCGCCCGCACCCGTGAGGGCGCGCACCCGCTCCCCCGGGCTGAGGGTGGTGAGTCCATCGCTGCTCAGGTGGTCATGGTCCTGATTGATGCGGGCACCGTCGGCGATCAGGGCCGTGACGCGATGGTCCAGGGTCAGGACCGAGGTCGACAGGGCGATGGCCGCCTTCTTGGAGCCGCTGGCGGTCGCCTGGGTCCAACTGTCCGCCAGGTTCTGGTCGAGCCCGAAGTTGTTGTCCAGGTAGGTCGTCAGGGTGCTGATGAAGGACTTGCCTGCCCCCCCCAAGCCCACGCTGGTCTCCGCCCACTGATCCTGGTCCAGATAATTCACCGCGGCCAGGTCGAGTTGGACGCCGTCGGCCCCCAGGTATTTGTAGACCTTGCCCTGGTCGCCATCGCCGCTGAAGCCGTCGGCGATCTTGACCGTATCGCCACCCTTGAGCACCTGCAGGCCCTGGTCGGTTGCATAGTCGGGCTGAAGGTTCTGGGACAGGAAGGGCGCGACCAGGTTGGCCCCCCACAGGCTCATGGGGTCGATCTGGTTGCGGGCGGCGGCAGCGACGGCGACCCCGCCCCAGCCGCTCAGGTCGACCTCCCCGGAGACGAGGGCCTGGGCCTGGTTGGTATAGCGGCCGATGGCGATCGCGACTGAACCGGAGTACTTGGCCTGACCCGAGACATTGATCTTGCCGGGGTCGTCGGTGGTGTCACCGCCGGCCTTGACGGTGCAGGTGGCCGTCACGCCGGGCCGGTTAGCGAGGTCGGCGGTGACCGTGACGCGAGCCCCGGCCGTCACCAGGGCGCGGTCCCCCAGACCGTCGCCGATGCGGGCCGTGACGGCGTTGCTGTCCTCCACGTAGGCCATGGCCGCCCCGCCATAAAAGGACCCGCGGGTCATGTCCTTGGGCGTCATCCCGAGCTTTTTCTTCGCCCAGTCGACGACCCGCCCGATCGTGGGGGCAACGAACACCTTCCCGACCGCGCTGCTCTGGGCGTTGTCCAGCAGGTCACCCGAGGAGTTGGTGCCGACCCCGGCATAGGCGCTGACGCCGCTGGCGGTCGCCGAGATAACGATCAGCTTGCTGATGTCCACCGGCAGCTTTTCCTGCGTGGCGGTCACGACGAGGTTGCGCCCGACCGCGACCTGGCCGTCCAGCCGGGCCTCGGTGCGGCCCTGCTCCAGGCTCACGGCCACGGCCACGCCGACCGCGCCGTCGCCGTTGGTGATGGAGCGCGCCATGGTGCGGTTGCGGTCGATGGTATCGGCCTGGATGATGAGGTCGTTGCCGATCGTCAGCCGGGCCTGGTCGCCGATCCAGACATGGGCGTCGGAGTCGACCTTGCTCATCGCGAAGGAGGCGGTGATGACGGTCACGCCCCCTACGTCGGCCACCACGTCGATCGAGTTCTCCACGCTGCTGCGCAGGATGGCGTCCTGTGCGACGCGGATCTGCGCCGCGCCGATCTCGAGGTGGGCATCGGTCTCGACCTCGCCGTAGGCGACGCCGATGGCGATGCCGATGGGCGAGGATGAGGCCCGTCCCCGCGCGTTCGCCTGGACCAGGAGGCTGTCGGCCTCGATCACCGCCTGCTCGCCGGTCCCGGTGGCGATCAGGACGTCCGTGTAGGACAAGCCCTTGGCGCCGCCACCCAGCAACGCGATCGAGTTCAGATAGTACGTCAGACCCATGGCCGAACTGCGGTCCATCTTCAGGCTGCTCGCGGTCGCGAGCAGGGTCACCGCTCCGCCCTTCAGGGTCGCGTTGCCGACCACGATCGAGGTGGTCATCTTCTGTTCGTTGTAGAAACCGAGGAAGCCCCGCGCGGAATCACCGGCACCACCGAAGGCAATCACCCGCTGGGTGTCCTGGGCGCGGATGTAGAGGCTGCCGTGCTGGCCGCCGCCCGAGGTGTCGAGGGCCAGGAGCTGGGCCCCGCCGCCGATCAGGACGTCGTGCACGGCGTGGATGGTGATGTCGCCGGCCCGCCCGGCGGTACTGGTATCCAGCGTCTTGCCCAGGATGGTGATGCGATCACCGGACAGCTTGATGTTCTGGCCGGGGGCGATGATGTCATCGACCACCAGGTTGGTCTCATGGAACTCGATGGTGGTCCGTTCGGTGCCGGACTCCGCGGAGGGCGCGGTGCCCTGCCAGGCGATGCGACCCAGGTCGGCCTGGTCGATGACGCCCGCGCCGGTGATCTGCACGGTATCGCCACCGCCGTTGGTCCGCACCCCGACCTGCTCACTGGTGGCGAGCCCCGCGACGTCCAGCACGAGGGTGTCGGTGTCGCCGGTCCCGAGCAGGGTGTCCTGCCCGCCCCCGCCGGCAAGGGTCACCCCCCCCAGGGTAAAGGCGCCGGCGTCCAGCCGGTTGACCCCGGCAGCGCCGGTCAGGATGGCCGTCTCCAGCGCGGCCAGGATATCGGTCTCGGTGCCGATGGTGAGTGCGGTGTCGGTCAGGACCATATCCGCATCGCGGGTCTCGATCAGGGTGTCGGTGCCGGCACCGCCGGTCATGCGGTCGGCCCCGGTGCCGCCGGTCAGGCGGTCGTTGCCGGACCCGCCGATCAGGGTGTCGTTGCCGCCCTGCCCGTCCAGCACGACCGTAGCGATGGCGATGGGACTGCCGGTCAGGGTGCCGCCGGTACCGGTGCCGATGAGGCCCAGGCGCGCGCCGGCCGGGGAGCCGTTCCTGGCGGCGATGGTGAAGGTCCCGCCGCCGGCCGCGTGGACCAGGATGGCGCCGGCGGTCGGGGCGAGCTCGGCGGACAGCCGCGCATCGGCCTGGGCAAAGCGCCCAAGCACATCGGCGATGGTGGTGGTCCCACCCAGGGCGACGCCGATGCGGCTGCCGTCGCTGAGGGTGACGACCAAGTCGCTGGCGGTGTCGGACAGGGGGTCGCCCAGCAGGGTCGCCCCGGTGCCGGTGCGGGCGAATCCGAGGGTGGTCGCCAGGGTGGCGCCATTGATGTCGCGCACGGCGAGGTTGCCGCTGCCGCCCCTGGTGTCGTGCAGCCGCAGCCGGGTGCCGGTGTCGTCGAGTGCCGCCGTGAGACTCGCCGAGGCGTCCCCGAAGGCCGCAAACAGGTCCGCGAGGGTGGTGCCACTGCCAAGTTCGACCATCACCCGGCTGCCATCGGAGAGGGTGACGTCCAGGTCGGCACCCGGCGCCAGGCCCACGGGGGCGCCACCGGTCAGGGCGGTCAAGGGGGTGGTCGCCTCAAGCCCGGTCAGGACCGCGACGCTGCCGCCGCTCAGGGCGCCGATCCCCTCGAAGCCATTGAGATTGCCGACCTCGGTGGCGAGGCCGAGCGCGGTGAAACCGGAGGTATCGAGGAGATTGGCCGAGACCCCGCCGGTGAGCGCGGCGATTTCAAATGAGGCCAGCGTGTCGGTCTCGCCGTTGCCGGTGAGGCGGCTGTCGGTCAGGATGAAGTCACGGTCGCCGGCCTCGACCAGCACGTCGATGCCGGTACCGCCCTCGAGCAGGTCCGCGCCGGCACCGCCGGTGATGCGGTCGTTGCCGCCGCTGCCGTAGATCGAATCGTTGCGGGCGCTGCCGATGAGCCAGTCGTCGCCCTGGCCGCCGCGCAGGACCGTGGTACCGCCGAAGGTGGAGGCGTCGATCAGGTTCCCGCCGTAGCCGCCGGTGAGTTCGGCCCGCTCGATCCCGGAGAGGCTGTTGGACGCGTCCGCGCCCTGGACACTCACCAGGGCCTGGATGCCGCCGCCGGTGAGGTCGAGCGACGCGGCGCTCAGGTCCGGCAGGTTCTTGCCGGTGAGGTTGCCGACGAACAGGACCGTCCAGGTCCCGGGCGCGGGTGAGTACACCACCGCACCCTCGCGTCCGATGGCGTCGAAGGTCGCGAGCGCCGCCTCCAGGTCGTTGGCGGTGGCGGCGAACGACAGCGCGGTGGTCGTCTGGCCGTCGAAGCCCAGGCGGAAGGTCCCGCCGGTCACCGCGGCGTCCAGCGTGATGGTCACCTGTTCCGAGACCCCTTCGCCCATATCCAGGGTGGCGTCGGTCAGGATGAAGCGGCTGTCGCGCCCCTCGACGACGGTATCAGTGCCGCCGCCGCCGATCAGGGTATCGATACCCTCGTCACCGGTGAGCCGGTCATCGCCGGCACCGCCGATCAGGCTGTCGTCCCCGGCGAGCCCCTGGAGTACGACGTTGCCCGAGAAGGCGCCGGCATCGATGCGGTTGTTGGACAGACCGCCGATCAGGGTGGCCCGCTCGATGCCGATCAGGGTCAGGGTCCGGCCGCCCATGGTCAGGGCACTGTCGGTGAGGATGAAATCGGTGTCCTGCTTCGCATAGAGCGTATCGATACCGCCGCGTCCGTCGATACGGTCGGCACCGCCGCCGCCGATCAGGGTGTCGTCGCCCGCGGTGCCGATCAGGGTATCCGCGTCGAGACGCCCGTCCAGACGGAGGTTACCGGTGACGATGCTGCGCCCGGCGAGTCGGGCCCCGGTGCCGGTCCCGGCCAGCCCCAGGTCGGTGGCGGCGGTCGCGCCGTTGCGGTCGCGCACGGACAGGTTGCCGCCGCCGCCCGCGGTATCCAGGAGGACCAGTCCGGTGCCGTCCGCGTTGAGGGTCACCAGCAGGCTGGGGTGGGCCGCCTCCAGGGTGGCCATGACCTCGCTCAGGGTCGTGAGACCGCTCAGATCGACCTCGACCCGGGTGCCGTCGCTCAGGGTCACCTGCAGGTCGGCACTGACGTCGTTGAGGCTGTTGCTGGCCTGCACCGCGCCGTCACCGCTGCCCAGTATTCCCAGGTCCGCCGCGGCCAGGGAGCCATTGCGGGCGGTCACGGTGAGCGGGGCGCCGCCGGCCTCGGCGCTGTGGTCGACCAGGTCGGTGAGGATCATGGCCTCACCGTCGAGGGTGATCTCCACCTGGAGCCGGCCGGGGGCCTGGGATTGCGCCTGGGTGGCGATGGCGTCGAGCAGGTCTTGCACGGTGACGGCGCTGCCCAGGTCAATGTCGAGCGCGGTGCCGTCGGTGAGGGTAATGGTGAAATCGATCCCGAGGGCGGTGCGGACGCCGTCGCCGTTGCGCAGCTCACTGAGCCCGATGGTATCGGCGTTCGTGTCCAGGTCCAGCCGGTTGCGGTCGGTGCGGCCGACCCCGGCCCCGCCGTTGAGGATCGCGAGCAGCGGGTCGGCCCCGCCGTCGAGGGTCACCGCGCCGCTGAAGGCGCCGGCGTCGAGCCGGTTGGCGCTCGCACCACCGGTCAGCTCGGCATGGGTGAACCCGCTGATCGCGCTGGTGACGCCACCCGTGATGACCTGGGTATTGGTCAGGAGCATGTCGGCATCGGCCCGCTGGACCAGGGTGTTGGTCCCGGCGCCGCCCGTCAGGGTATCAGCCCCGCCGTTGCCGCCGAGGCGGTCGTCGCCGCCGCCGCCGATCAGGATATTGGCCGCGGCGTTGCCGAAGATCCGGTCGGCGAAGGCGGTGCCGGTGACGTTCGTGAAGCCGCTGAGTTCGGCGAGCCCGGTCGCCGTGCCGGTGGCGAGGTCCACCGTGACGCCACTGCCGAGGGCGGAGAAGTCCAGGCTGTTGGTCCCGGTACCGCCGCGCAGGCCCTCGATGTTGGCGGTGGTGATGCGTGCGCCGCCGGCACTGATCGTCAGGCCGGTGTCGGTGAAGACCGCGCTAAGGTCAGCCGCGACCGCGGTCAGGTCCAGGGTATCGCGGCCCTCACCGGCGTTGCCCTCGGCCTCGACGACCGTATCCGTTCCCCCGTTGGGGGTAAAGACGTAGGTATCGTCGCCGAAGCCGCCGGTCAGGGTGTCATCCCCGCCGCCGCCGCCGAGGATGTTGTCGAAATTGTCGCCGGTCAGGGTGTCGTTACCCGCGGTACCGATGAGCTGCTCGAAGCCGACCACGGAGAAGCCGCCCTGCGCCTCGCCCGTTCCCAGGTCGACCGTCACCCCGCTGCCATAGCCGCTATAGTCCAGGGTATCCCGGGCGCTGCCGCCGACGAGTGAGTCGATGCCTTCAAAGGTGACACCGGCGACCGTGCCCTGGTGCTCGCCCGCGATGGACCAGAGGGTGCTGGTGTCCGGTCCGGTCAGTGAATCGGCGCCGTCCCCGCCCTTGATCGCCCCACTCAGGCCGGCCCCGGCGTCCAGGGTGAACTCATCGGTCCCGTCGTTACCCTCCAGGATCTCGACCCCGGTCAGGGTCCAGGTGTTGTTCAGGGTGGTGCGATTGGCGCCGGTCACCGCCCACAGGTTGCCGAGATCGGGACCGCGTACCGCATCCTGGCCCCCACCGCCGTTGAAGTTGACGACCACGGAACCGGGGTCGATCCCATCGGCGACCTCAATGGAGAGCCGGTCGTTGCCGCCCGATCCAGTGATGGTGACGAGCCCGAGGTCCGACAGCCGGCGCGCGGCGACCACCTGCTCCTTGACGTTGTCGATGAGCGAGAGGGTCGCCATCCCGTTCTCGTCGTTGGCCAGGCGCAGGGTGAGGTCGGAGGCCGCGGTGGCGGCGTAGCTCAGGGGGTCGGCCGCCAGCAACAGGCGCGGCTCCAGGGCCTCGAAGACCAGGCGGGACAGGGGCAGACGGCGCCCGAAGGGCTGCACCCGGGCACTCCCGCGGCCCGCGGGACCGGCGGCGGCAGGAAAGGTCCGACGCACCCGATTCAAGAGGCCGCCGACCAGCCGGCGTGCCCAGTGGGAGGAGGCTGCTTGAAACGGATGTGCCATGATCTTGTCCCGAATTGGTGAAACGCTGCGACAGGTTGGCCGCTGCCCACGAGACAGCGACGAGGAGCCGCCCTGGCAGCACTGATTGTTGCGGCGGCGGCCGGGTCACAGCCACCGCCCCCGGCGCGCTCCTCGACGCGGACGCGCGCGGCTACCGATGTATCGACGGGCGCCTCGGGGCCACCGCAGTGCGCCGGGCCGTTTGCAAAAAATTGTTTTACAAGCCATCCGCTCAGGCCTCGGACCGAACGCACGCGCCCTCGCTTGACCTTAGACCAAGCCGGGAACAACAGCAATCGAACGGATAAGGCGTACATGACCAACCGTAAGGCGCTCATGACCTCGGGGTCGCCGGCGGACCGTTTCATTGATCCAGATCAATCCCCGCACCGATCCCGGAGCCGCCATGTCGGCATGGGCAGGGGGTCAGGCCTTGTCTTTATTTCTGACCGGAGGCAATAGTCACGATCTGACCCCATCCCAGGAACCGCTATGACCCTCCCCGAACCCCTGTCGACGGCACCGCCCCCGGTACCCGACCTGGACCAGTTGCGGGCTCGGCTCCTGGACCAGTCGATCCTGATCTTCGGCGTGCTGCTCGGGGCCATCGTCGCCCTGTCGCTGTACCGCAACCTGACCATGACCTGGAATCCGCTGGTGCTGCTGAACCTGGCGGCCGCGCTCCTGTGCGTGCTGGTCATGCGGTTCGGCCGTCGTCTGCCCTACCGACGCCGCGTCGCACTGGTGCTCGCCGTCCTCTGGGTCATGCTGTTCAACGGTCTGTTGATCGTCGGGCCGCTGGCGAACTCCCGGTCGGTGGTGATCCTGGTGGTGATGCTGTCACTGCTGTTCCTGGGGGAGCGGATCGCCTGGGCCAGTCTCGCGGTGGGCACCCTGGGTATCGGGCTGGTCGGCGCGGCCACGGTGGGCGGATTGCTGCACTTTGAACTCGACTACCCGGCCTATGTCACGCGGCCGGTGATCTGGGTGCAGTTCCTCGTGAACATCATCGCCTTCACCGCCGTCGTGGTGTTTATCACCACCCGGCTGATCCGTGCGCTGGAGTCGACCGCCGAGACCCTGCGCGCCCAGGCGGCCACGCTGCGCGCGACCGAGGTCCGACTGCGCGAGGCCCTGCGGCGTCAACGGGCGATCTTCAGCAACAGTTCCACCGGGATCGCCGTGCTCGGCACCGGGGGAGTCTGGGAGGAGGTCAACCCGCGCCTGTGCCAACTCTTGGGCCACGAGCCCGCGGACCTGATCGGTCGCTCCGCCGGGGTCATATTCCAGGACCCGGAGGGCTTTGCCGCCACCCGGGAGCGCTTTCGCGCAGCCCTGCGCAGCACGGGCGAGTATGCAGAGGACCTGGAGGTACGCCGCGGCGACGGCGCCTTGGCCTGGGTGCGGGCGAGCCTGAGCGCGCTGGACCCCGCCCTGCCGGAAGACGGGGCCCTGCTGGTACTGGTGGATATCGACCAGCGCAAGCGTGCGGAGCTCGCCCTGAACACCGCCCGCCGCCAGGCTGAGTCCGCCAACCAGGCCAAGACCGTGTTCCTGGCCGGCATGAGCCACGAGATCCGCACCCCGATGAGCGCCATCATCGGACTCGCGCGGTTGGCCCAGGGCCCGGAGCCGCCGGCGCAACGCCGGCGGCACCTGCAAGAGATCGGGCAGGCCGCCCGGGACCTGCTGGCGATCATCGACAAGGTGCTGGACCTGGCACGGATCGAGTCCGGGGAACTGGTGCTGGCGCCCGCCCCCTTCGCGCTGGAGGCGGTCCTGGACCGGGTGCAACGGCTGCTGGGCGCGCGCGCCCGGACCCAGGGGGTGGCGCTGATGGTGCGCCGCCGCACCGGGTTGCCGCCGTGGCTGCACGGCGACGCAGACCGCCTGGGCCAGGTCCTGATCAACCTGTGCGACAACGCGCTCAAGTTCACCGCGCACGGGCGCATCGTGGTGACCCTGGCGGCACGCCCGCAGGGGGACCAGCGGGTACGCTTGACCTGTGCCGTGCACGACACCGGGACGGGCATCCCCCGGGATCAGCAGGCGCACCTGTTCGAGGCCTTTGCCCAGGCCCCGGGCCTGAGCCCCCGGCGCCCCCCGGGGACCGGAGTCGGACTCTATCTCGTGCGGCGCATCGTGGAGGCCATGGGCGGGCGGGTCCGTCTGCGCTCACACCCCGGGCGCGGCACCACGCTGCGCTTCACGGTTCGGTGCGACACCGCCACGGCCCCGGCCGCGACGCCGGCCGACAGCGGGCAACGGCGCTGGCCGGGCCTGCCGGTGCTGCTGCTGGACGACGACCCGGTGGGGCAGGAGATCGGCCGCGGGCTGCTCGCGGACTTGGGGCTGAGCGTGGCGGTGGCCGCCGACGGCCCGACGGCACTGGAGATGCTGCACGGGGGCGACTACCGGGCGCTCCTGCTCGATATCGAGATGCCGGGGATGGACGGCTTTGCCGTGGTCCGCGCCCTCCGCGGCGAGCCAGCCCTGGCGGGGCTGCCCGTCATCGCCCAGACCGCCTATGCCTTCGCGGAGGACCGCGCCGCCTGTCTCGCGGCAGGCTTCGACGAACACCTTGCCAAGCCGATCGAGCCGGAGCACCTGCGGCTGGTGTTGACACGCTGGTTGGGCGAGCCGCCGCCGGCGGACACCCCGGCGGTAGCGGCGACCGGGGCCTCGGCGCAGGTCCTGGGGCTCTTCGCCGCCACGCAGCGCGACACCGCCGCGGCGCTGGACGCCGCCCTGACGGGTGGCGAGGTCCAGACCGCCGCACACCTGCTGCACCTGGTGCAGGGCGCAGCCGCCAACATCGGGGAGGCGCCCCTGCAGGCGGCCGCGGCCGCGCTGGAGGCCGCACTGCGCACCGGTACGACGGACCTGGCGGACCTGCGTGAGGCCCTGCGCCGGGAGCTGGCCGCCGCCCTGGCGCGGGCCGCAAGCGCCGCGACGGCACCCGCGCCGACACCCGCGCAGGCGTCCGCACACACAGACCTGGGCGCGCGCCTGGACGAGTTGGAGCGGCTCCTGGGGCGCGGCCTGATGAGCGGCGGCCCCCTGTCGGGCGCCATCGCGGCGGTGGAGGTCGCGGCGAGCGACTGCATCCGGCAGGCCGTGCTGAGGGTGGTGCGGAACCTCAACGCCTTCGATCGGCCCGCCGCGCGGGCGGACCTGGCCCGGTTGCGCCGCGCCTTGCAGACGGTCGCGGGGGATGCCCGGGCGGGCACGGCGGGGTGCGATCCGAGCTGATGTCCTCAATCGCCCGGACGGGTCGGCCCGGATGCGCTCGCGGTGCCGGCCCCCGCGGGCAGGGTCGAGGCGTCGAGGCCCGCCCGATAGAGGCTCGGCGCGACCCCAAAGCGGCGTTTGAACGCCTGGGCGAAGTCGGAACCGTGCCGATAGCCGACCTCGCGAACGATGGACTTGATCGGTAGATCGGTCTCGCGCAGCAGCCGCGCGGCCACCATCAGACGACGCTCGCGCCGGTAATCGCTCAGACTCTGGCCGTAGACGGCGCTGAACTGCCGCGACAGGGTGTTGGGGTGCAGGTGCACGCGTTCGGCCAGGGCCTCGATGGCGAGGTGCTCGCCGAGGGCGGCGTCGAGGATAGTGCGCACCTTCTCGATGCGGCTGGCCCGGGCGGCGAAGACCTCGCCGCCCCCAGGGGATTCGGGCGGCGCCGCGAGCGATCCGTAGCGCCCTTCGTAAGCGGCGAGTCGCTGTGCCACCAGGCGCAGCCGACGGCTCTGGGCGAGGTGGGTCATGACCCGCGCCTGCACCTCCGCGGGATCGAGGGCGGGCTTGCAGATATAGTCCACCGCCCCGCAGGCGAAACCCAGGAGCTTGCTGTCGCGATCCGTCAGGACCGAGAGGAAGATGATCGGGATGCCCGCGGTGTCGGGGCTGCGCGTGAGCCGACGGCAGACCTCATAGCCGCTGAGGTCGGGTAACCCGATGTCTAGGAGTATGAGCTCGGGCCGCTCCGCGGCGGCAATGGTCAGGCCCTCGGCGCCGTCGCGGGCGACGAAAATCGCGAAGCCGTAGTCCGCCAGGTCCTCGACCAGCAGGCCCAGGGAGGTGGCGTCGTCATCGACGAAGAGCAGGCGGGTATCGGAGCCGTCCATGCTCCCCCATGGTCATAGCGAGGCCGTCGCGGTGCAACTCAAGGTCGCGTTCAACAGCGACCGGCGTTGGCCGGGGAAGCGGACTGGCATTGGCTTCCCGGGCGGCATGAGCCTAGCGCAAGAACCCAAACAGCACAAGGACCGCGGCCGACGACTCACCGGGTGCTGCCGTCGACTGAAGGGCACGCCGGGTCGCGGGACGCTGAAAAAAGAGAAGCCACCGAAGCCGTCTGAAACGCAGGATAGATTGATCAAGGACCCGCAGCGACATCAATCGACCAGGATATTCTTGAATTGCCAAGGGTCCTGCGCATCCACATCCTCCGCAAACAGACGGTGGCGACCCTCAAGCGGCGTCCAATCGCCATAGATCCCCACCATCTCACCGAGGTAGGGCAGCGCCATCTCCAGCACCTCACGGAAGTCCATTTCCTCCGGCTCGACGATCCCGGCCGCGGGATGCCGCAGCGCCCACACCAGACCCGCGAGCACGCCC
>Ga0247837_1000707_pt1 | contig 71995 bp, 70 predicted proteins | sample LaCtaG_2_FD_187115 | JGI IMG/M metagenome (GOLD analysis project Ga0247837, IMG submission 187115) | Freshwater microbial communities from meromictic Lake La Cruz, Castile-La Mancha, Spain - LaCruzMarch2015_14.5m | ecosystem: Environmental > Aquatic > Freshwater > Lake | place: Spain: Castile-La... | reverse complement strand
ATGTTAAAGTCAAGATTACAAAAGTTAGATGGATTAACACACGAAAAATTAAAAGAAAATATAGAAAAGGTTATAAAAGATATACCAAAGGAAAAATATGAAAATATATTTAAGGGAGCATATAATAGAACAGAAAAATATGTAAAGAAACCATCAAATAGAACACGGAAACTAAAAAATTACCTGCCTTAAAATCGGCGTTTTAAATGTGCAAAGGTGTAATAATCTCTAATATTATATGTTAACCTTTAGTCTCCATTTTGATGTAAATTTATATCATTTTTAGAGACTAAATGATAAATAGATTTCTTAACTATATACAAGTTAAGAAAATATACATATTTTTCTTTATGCTTTAATTTTTCTTTTTCTTTTTCTTTTTTAAGCCATTATTTCGTTATTATACAAAACATTATCATAATCTGATACATCTTCTTTCTCTACTGCAGCTTGCAAAATACCAAGCAATTTTTCTATCCAAACACCGTATTCGACTGGAGCTACGCAATTACAATCTCTACCCCCAGAACGAATAACGGATACGTTCTCTTTTAGTTTCATTTTCATTTTTTTATCGTAACAGCAATTACGATTATAACATACATCAGCAGTACAACTTTTATCCCATTCATCATCCATTTCTAATTTTTTATAAACAGGCTTTTCTAAATCTGCTTTAAACTTTTCTATTCTTTTTTCTTTGATATTTTCAAGCGCTCGACTTAAATGATCGATACATGCATATATTATAGATATATCACCATCTACAGCATTGATACAGTCATCAGCAGATTTAATTGGTAATAATATATCACATTTTCCTGTTTTTGTTACCTTCACAAATTGCTTAACACAATACGTGGGGCTAAATATGAAATTATTTCTTAATATCTCATCAATTTCTTCTTGTGATTTACCTATTTTTTGATGATAAATCGCAGAACAATTGAAAAAAGCGCTTACAATTTTATAACACTCTTTTGTGATATAAGAAGAACCGTCATAATCTTTAGAATCGCTCGAAAATTGTACTTTCTTTGACATCTTTTGAGTTCGTAGTTTGATCTTAGGGTATATAATTTTTTATAGATATCAAACAAATAAATTCAATTTTTTAATCTTTAGGAATTGTCGATAAATGTGTTGAAATACATCTTCATTAGAGAGTGAGTATTTCTCCTTATAAAAAAATTGAATTTTTCAAATTATTTTTCTACTTAATTACATAGAATGTTAAGATTAACTGTAGCATTAATTATTGGTATGATTTTAGCACAAGAATACGGAAATCTAATACCAAATATTAAAGATAAAATTGTCGATATTTATTCAACCACTGTTAATAGTGATTTTTATAAAAAATTTAAATCAGATTTATTTTCAGTTCAAAATCAAAGTATTAATAATGAATTTGAAAATGAATTTGAAAATGAATTTGAAAATGAATTTGAAAATGAATTTGAAAATGAATTTTATAAAAAATTTCAAAGAAGATAAATATTTAGTCTTCATTTTGATGTAAATTTACATCGTAGAATTTTTCTTAACCTGAAATTATGGTTAAGAAAAATAAAAGTTTAAAATCTGGATACTAAATATAAATATGATTTAAATTTTTTCATAGTTAATTTATTTAATAATATATCATAACATCTCCCTTTAAAAAAAATTGATTTTTTTAAATTATTTTTATACTTAATTATGTATAATGTTAAGATTAACTGTAGCATTAATTGTTGGTATGATTTTAGTACAAGAATATGGAAATCTAATACCAAATGTTAAAGATAAAATTGCTGATGTTTATTCAGATCTTGTTAATAGCGAATTATATAAAAAAATTAAATCAGATTTATTTCCAGATACAAAAAAAGAATAATTTTTATTATAAATTTTTTAAACTAAAAATAGTTTAAAAATTTAATTCTGTTTATTTAAATAGTTATTCCTCTATTTTTCTTAATTTTCAATTCTTCTTCCATTGTTGAAGAATGAATTTTTATAAATTTATATAATATATTTTTTAATTGATTTGGCAACTCATTTAAATCAAATTTAAGATCTGTTTTTATGTATTTACCTCCATATGGAATTTTAAATGTACTTTTATCTTCTGAATTTTCTAATTGAAACATTCTTATTAAAACATATATACGTTCTGATCCTTCTAAATCAATATTTTTAACGAGTTTCATAAATTCGTCTTTTTGTTTAGTAGTTAAATCTAAATTAGAAACATCTGCTGATAGACTATCATAAAGAGGGAAATTGCTCATTTTTATTATATAATTAATATAAATTCTATTTAAAATCAATTTTTTATTTTTAAATAAAACCATATCTGGCCTGGTTTTCAGGTGATACATATGTTAATAAATAAGAATATGAACTTTCTGGACAATTTAATTCTTTAAGTTTTAAAATAAAACCGATATTCATTATTGTGGTGTTTGGAGTATCTGTTTTTAATTTTTTTTTAAGATTATCATCAATTAATTTAGCCATTCCGAAATCTATAATATATAATTTTTTATTTTTATACATATAATTTAGTATATTAGAATCTCCTTGGAAAACACAAGCTTCGTCTAGTTTATAAAATATATGCATTATATCTTTTTGTTGTTCTTCAGTTAAATTACCATTTTGAGTTTTCATAACATCTACAAGATGAGTATCTAATCTTTCCATAACAATGTACTTGCTAATCGTGTCTATTTCTATAACTTTAGGTGCTATATCAAATAAAGATGCTTTGTGTTGTAAATCGGCTTCTTGTTTTATTTTACTAGATGATTTTGTTTTTTTAAAAGTTTTCATAGCAAATTTTTGGTTATCACTAGTTTTAACCAAATAAGTAATACCTTCTTTTCCTTCATTACCTATTTGTTTAATACGAGTATATTTATCTATTTTTTCTTTTTTATATTCTTCATACTCTTTAAAACAAACTAAAATATTATTTATCAAATCTTCTTTCTTTTTTGGTATAGATATTCCCATATCTTCACCAATTTTTCTCAAATTAATATATTTTAATTTTTGAAGATAATTGAAATCCATTTACAATATAATAGTTTTTTATTTATTCTAAACTATTTTTAATTAAAAACTTTTTTCTTTATATTATATAAATGATTGATACTAGAAAACGGACTCATACACCAAATAAAAGAAGTAGAAAATCTTTAGAGCTTAGAAAATATGAAATTGCATACAATAAATGTATAAAATTAGGTACAAAATTAAGAAGATCTAAAAAAAAAGCTCGTTCTAGAAAAAAATCAGATGGAAGCAAGAAGAGTAGCATCAAACATAGTAGAAATAAACCATTTATTAAAAGTAGAAAACATAGTCCTAGATATAAAAAAATTAGAATTAAATCTAAAAGCAGATCTTTAAATCCATATCAAAAATTTGTTAAAAGTGAAAGTTCAAAAAGTGTTTACAAAGGCATGAATGTTCAAAAAAGAATGCGTGCTATTTCCAAACTATGGAAAAAATCTAAGTAAGAATCCTTAGTTTATTTCCTTTTTTGTTTTGAAATATTTTTAAACTAATAAAAAGTTTAAAAATTAATTATAAGTATTTATAATAAAGTAAAAATGGAATATGGTGCGATAATTAATGATATACCTGATTTTCAACAAATAAAAAATAATCTTGCGGATATATTAATTCTAAAAACTGAAGGAATGTCAATGATTCCTGAAGAAAAAGCTAAACAAATACAAAAAGTTATAAGAACTAAAAATAGATTCAATATCAGTTCTTCTATTGCAGTTATAAATGACCAAAATATATTTAAAACTACTGATATATCTTCAAATACGCAAATAAACCCTAAAACTACTGATATATCTTCAAATACACAAATAAACCCTAAAAATATTCAGATACCTTTTAATAATCAGATACCTTTTAATAATCAGATACCTTTTAATAATCAGATACCTTTTAATAATCACGTAAATAATAAACAAAATGATATACATGTTAACAATCAAATAAACTCTAAAACAAATCAGAAATATTTTAATAATCAAACAAACTATAAAACAATCCAAATACCTTTAAATACCAAAGTAAAACACAAAATACCTTTTAATAATCAAATAAAATCTAAAAATATATTTGAAGGTGTTTTATAATTTATTCTAATTTAGAATTAAATTCAATTGGTTTATCAAAGTCAATTGGTTTATCAAAGTCAATTGGTTTATCAAAGTCAATTGGTTTATCAAAGTCAATTGGTTTATCAAAGTCAATTGGTTTAATATTCTTAAATTTTCTTACAGTGTTTATTTTAATATCAAATTGTAAATCAGCAAATATATTTATATATACACCATATAAACAAAATACAAAAATAATACTGAAAAACATATATGGGATATAATAAAAGATTAATATAGATAAAATTAATGTATACATTTTTATATTATTGTCAATGTTATTTTTAATAAAATATAAATAATATTTAATATCTTCTAAATTTAAACTCATAATTAATATTTTTATTTTAATTCAAAAAAACAGTTTAAAATTCAATTTTATTTTTTAATAATATAATATATTTATTTTCAATATAAATTTAAAATATTGTTTTAATAAATAAATGACATCTTGTGGACCAAATTCTCAACCTCTTAACTTTACTTATTTATTTAAAAATAGACAAATTGTTAGAGATATACCTAGAACTTCTTATACAAAAGGTAGTATAATGGATATATTAAATACACATCCTGACTTTACAAAATTTACATACATAATTAAACTAGCAGAGATGGATAATATTTTAGATAATATCCAAGCTAATTTTACAATTTTTGTACCTTCTGATACAGAATTAAAATATGAATATATTGATAATCGTATAGCAACTATGGATACAGGTGATGCTAGAGAAATAGTATTAGCTAGTTTAATAGACGAAAGAATTCCAAAAGAATTAATAACAGATAGTCCTGCTGCATATTTTATAACCAAAAATAAAGTAAATCGTATGTTTATTACAAATATAAATAATATATCAAAAATAAATAATGATATAACCATTTTACAATTTGACATAATAGCTATGAATGGTATTATACATGTTGTTAATAAACTTATCGACCCTTTAAAAATGTAATTTAAAATTAAAAATAATTCAAATATAAATATATTTTATATTATATCTAATCTCGCTTGTATTTTTCTTAACCTAAAATTAAAGTTAAGAAAATTTTCATGACATAAATTTACAACAAAACAAACACTGAAAGATAAAATTACTTACTCGATAAGGTCTAAGTTGATAAACTTATTAGATTTTGTTTTTTCTTATTATTCACTTTCTTAGGAATCATATCTTCTTCAAGCGATATTGGTTCTGCTTTAAATATTGTTGGATCTTTTTCAAGTACTATTGGTTCTGCAAAATCTATTGGTGGGGCATCCGGAACTATTGGAAGTTCTCTATATATTTTTACATTTGTTTTTGTAGGCAATATATCAGGAGCAGAAGCAATTTGTTTCGTGATTAATTTTGTACACTCTTTATTTTCTTCGCTTTCTTCGACCCATTTATCTTTTAAAAATTCAATCATAAAATAATGATTATTTAAACAAGCATAGTCTAATGCGGATTTACCTTTATTATCTCTATGATTTATATATTTTTCATATTTATTAGTAAACTGACCTTCCTCATATTTGTGGTAATTAGAAAAATCTTCCCTTAAATATTTAGATATAAGTATATTATTTAATAATTGGTTAGCAATATTTAAATGTCCGTTTTTAGACGCTAAAATTAAGCATGTTTCACCTTCATTATTTTTATCAAATATATATGATAAATTCCATCTAAATTCATACTTGTTTTTATATTTTATTTTTTCTGTTGTAAAATCCATTATTATTTCAACAATATCTGAATATCCTTTTTCGCATGCATACATTAATGCCGACATACCTAATTTATTTTTAATATATATTTTTGATAATACATTTTCTAATATACGCTGATTATCATCATCTCTTAAAGTATATAACCCTCTTTCAATCTTAAATTTTTTTGTTTCTATTATTATATGCTTTTTTATTAATATATTAAGTATAGATGGATTATTATAATAAGCTGTATATATTATAGCTGTGTTACCTTCAGGATCTTTATCATTTATATCTATAATGTTAAGAATTTCAGAAATATCAATATTAGATTTTTTTATTATATTAAATAACGGAACTATACCTTCATTATCAGGTTCATTAAACATTTTTTTTAATACAGAATTATCTATTGTACTAAAAATTTGATTAAAAAAATCTACATCATTTTTATTTATTGCATATATTAATGCTGTATTACCAAATGTATCTTTTTGATTAATTTGTTCTATTGTAAGATGATAATTACATAAAGTAGAAAAAATATAATAGTTTCCAGATATGCCACAATGCATTAACGCTGTTCTTCCTAAAATATCCACTGAATTAGGATTAGCACCTTTTTTAATTAATTTTTCAAATGATTTTCGTGTTTCTATATAGTCTTTCATATTATAATTTTTAATGGTTAATAATAATAATAAAATATCAATATATTTAGTTTTATTACAATGTTCTATTATTCTTTGTTCAAGTTCTTCTTTGTTAGAATATTTTTCAAAATCTATTAAAATTTTCATACCTTCACTACATTTAGCAATATTTATAGGTTCAGGAGAACTAAAAAGTTTTTTAATTTTTGTAAATACACCTCCATCTTTTATATTTTTCTTTTAGATTTATTACGACTTTTAGATTTATTACGACTTTTAGATTTATTACGTCTTCTGGATTTATTACGACTTTTAGATTTATTACGTCTTCTAGATTTATTATAATGTAATAGAACCATCTTTCTTTTATACTATATAATATAAAATTTATTGGCAAAATATAAATGATTGTAGTTGTATTATTATATTACATAAATCATCTTTCTTTTTAACCTTTAGTCTTAAGATTTTGAACTTTTATTTTTCTTAACCGTAATTTCAGATTAAGAAAAATTTTATAACATAAATTTAAATCAAAATGGATATTAGAGATTAAAGCATGTAAAATAGATTGATTATATTCACACATACGAGTTCAAATGTAATAGTAATCAATAATTTAAACTTATAATTTAAACTTATATAAGTTTAAATTAATTAGTGTGTTCATTTATTATTTTTTCTATTCTTGGAAAGAATTGTAATTCTGTAAGTATTTTTGTTTTCATTGCTTTTATATATGGTAATCTTTGTTCCCACCAATTTTCAGATATTGCTTTTTTAATGATTTGATAATCTTCTTCAAAATTACTTAATTCTAAATATACAAATGCATTTTTATCTATAACATCTCTTATATTATAACAACCATTATAAAACACAAGACATTCTGCTAATATTCCATCATATAATTTTTCTGTACAATAATTTTTATTAGAGTGGTTTTCGCAATTAAAAGTATATTTATAAGGGAAAAGTGCGTTATCTTTCTTATGTGAAGGTAATGATCCTTTATAATTTTTCCAAAGAAAACGATTTCCTCCAAAAACATCTACTTTAACATCCTTACTTTCTAAAAATTTTACAAAATCTATTCGACGATGATGACCTAAATCTATATATTTATCCGAAAGAACAGTTGATAATATATTACTTAAATTATCATCTTTTGTAATTGTTTCTGTCATTAATTCATTATATGTTTTTGAAAGATGCCATTCAACATTAGAAATGTGCAAATCCGGTGTTCCACAAAATAATAATTCTTCTTTATTTGGTTTAGACCATTTTTCACCCCATTTTTCTGGATTCTTATCAATATTTGGTTCCATTGGAAAATAAATACATTTTGACATATCTATTTCTGTTACATTTGTAGAATTAATAACACAATAATAATCTGCTGGTTCAGAAGATACAACTTCAATATCATTCCAGACACCATTACCTTTTGACATTTTATTCCATAAATCACATAATTCACGACTTGAACACCAGTTGCAATATAATAAAACTTTTTTTGTATTTATTTTAATATTTTTAAGGTAATTTTCAACTGATACAAAATCTTTACTTTTTATTAACTTATAAATATCTTTAAAATTATTATTATTTTCTAAAACAGATTTGTATAATATACAAAACATTTTCAACATATTAAACTGTTTTTGACGAATGCATTCATATAAAATTTCTAGATGATTAGATGTATTAATTGAAGTTGGAATTATATTATTAATTATTAATTCGCTATCTGTTGTCATTTTTGATTTTAAAAATGTAACTTTTAGACCTGTTTTTAATAATAATTATAATAAAATTTGAAGCAATTATTATATTTATCAATATTATGTTTTATAAAATTCAACAATATATGAATTTAAATTTACCCAATTCATAAAACCATCAAAATATTGTATTCTTCTATTTTCATCAAGTACTTCAAGTATATCACATAATTCTGCATAAATTGAAAATAATGGTTGTGCTACAATATGAGAAGATTCTAATAATGGTCTACTAATAGTTGTATTTTCAAGTTTTATAAGTAATTCATTCATAATATTATCTTTATTTTGATAGTTTATATCTTTTAATTTTTTAGAAAGCCATTTATAAATTTGTTTAAACATAACAATAGACCCAAATGATTTATTAAAAGTTTCAGTTGTAAATTTAGTTTCAATGATATAATCTATAAATTTAATTTTATCACTGATAATCAATTGTTGAAATTCGGAAAAATCAGACATATTTATTAATATATATTTTATATTTAAATATATATTATTAATTTAAACAATAGCATAGTTCAATTGCTCCCTTCTGCAAATTGGACATGAAAGATGATTATCTCTTAATAACCATTCATCAATACATTTTGAATGAAATTTATGTTTACAATTTAATATCTTCCATTCATCTTCATCTTTTGCATCTTCTAAACATATTATACATATTCTATCTTCTGGTGGAATTATTGATACTGGTAAATTTTTAATCACTTGTAAAGCTATTGAATTCATTTTAATAGAATTATAAGAATGTGATAATACTAATATAGATATATAAAAACCAAAAGAACAAAATACTGAATATATAATTGTTCCAGTAAGTGAAATTATATTAAATGAAAAACATGCCATATAATTCTCATAAATACCACAGTATGTAAATATTGGAGGAAAATTATATATTAAATATGGATATGATAAGATTCTTAAAAAATTTAAAAATATTTGAACTTTTATAAGACTACTATTTTCTAATTTAAAATATTCATTTATAAATGAATATAATTCAATAAATGAAGTTATAAGTAAATAATAACTTAAAAAATATTGTTTTAATTCATTAGATAGTTCAAAATATGAAGTAAAAAAATATATTATATTAAGTATGCGTAAAATAACTAAACAATTATTCATTATGAGTTAATTATTAATTAAACTATAATTATATAATCAAATTTCAATTTTATAATTTATTATTTATCTGATAGTTGCGGAAATGGTATAAAGATTTATTTACGGTTAGGATATATGCATGCAACAATTTGGTATTATTATAGAGTATATTTTAAAATAAACTGATTTTCAAATATTTTTATTTAAAAATTAAATTTCACCATATTTTTCAATATATTTTCTTTTATAATAGTTATATAGATTTGGATTTTGGTGTGTTTTTAAAGATTGTAATTTATTAAATTCGTCTTCTTGTTTCTTCTTCATATTATTTAAAAAATCTATTTCTTCATCTGTTCTTTCTTCTATAATTTCTATTTCTGAATTGTTTTCAATAACTAAATTTGAACTATTGTTTGTTAATATTGATAACTCGTTTACAAATTTATCATTATCTGTTTTAAGTTTTCTAATATCTTTTAATGTTTTAAGATATTCTATATCAGATTCAATATCAATATTTCTAATTTGTTTGAAAATTTTCTCTGACTTTGTTATAACTGCAGGAGATATAGTTTCGGTTAGTTTATTAGCTTTAATGTCTTTTTCAATTTCTCCTTCTTTAGTTTTGAAATTAAAAACATTTCTACTAGCGTCAGTACATATATAAGTTAAATTACCATTTTTATCTTTAAGAATATTATTAGATGTAAAATTAGCAACACCTTTTTGACCTCCTAAGAAGTATTCTTTTGTAAATTTATCATTTATAATAGTATTAATTTGACTTTGAGTTAAATTAAAAGGAGACATGATTAAAAATTTATTATTACTGTTATTGTTGTTTGTAATAGTAGGTTTTTTAGCAATTTCTTTTATGAATTCATGATCTTTAGAATATATTTTATTCTCTGTTTTGAGTTCTAAGATGGTTTCTTCTAATGTTTTAATTTTATCATCACGAATAATTATTTGTTCGAGTAAATCATCATTTATTTTATCTTTTTCTGTTATAATATTTTGAAATCTAATTTTACAAATATCTGAATGATTATTTAAATTTTGTTTTGAAATAAATTTTTTAAAACAGAATGAGCAGATAATTTTGTCTTCTTGTAACTTTTGTTTTTCTTGTATATCTAAACAATACTTTGTAGTTATTTGATGTCTTTTTAAGAGAGTTAGTGTTTTAAAATTTTTAAAGCAAAAATTACATTCTAACATGTTTTTTATTAATAACAGCTTTATTTTAAATTAAAAACATTAAAAAACATAAAATTTATGAAAAAAACATAGTAGCTATAAAATACAGTTTAAAATTTTTAAAAATATACAAAAAATTATGTAACGATTATGAAAAAAACATAAATTTGTTGAAAGTGAACAGATTTTTCAATTTAAATTTTAAAAAAAAAACATAAAAACATAAGACTGTATTACACGCTAACTAAAAAATCGATAAAATGTGTGTGTGTGAAATTTTTATATATACAAAAAATGGATTTTTTTGTCTTATCTAAATACGATTCAGTTTAAAATATTTTCATTTTATATTTAAATTATGATTTCTATCTAATTTATTTCTAAATATTTAGAGCTAAATTATAAGTTATATTGTATTTTATGACAATTAAAATTTCTAACGTATTTTATCGTCTATTTCATTTAATATAGAATTACAATATTCAAACATATTTTCAGACTAATTAAATCTGTCTAATCAATGATTTTTTCTTTAATATGAGTTAATCTTTAGTCTTTAAAATGATGTAAATTTATACCATAAAACTTTTCTTAACCTAAAATTAAGGTTAAGAAAAATGTAATAAAAAATCTGGAGACTAACGGTAAATGATAAAAATATAAACTTTTTTCTTATTATATATTAAATGTTGTTTATTATATATTGTTTATTAATTATACTAGTATTTGTTTTACTTATATTTTTTATAAAATGTATATATAAATATAATACTAAAAAATCTAAAAAACCTAAAAAAATTAAAAAAATAGTTCTTTGTTTTTTTGGTATAATTCCAAGATCAATTAAATATACATATAAAAGTATTAAAGAAAATATTATAGACAAACTTGCGAATTACGAATTAGATATATATGTGTTTAATCTAAACGTGGGAAATAAAAAAATTGATAATACAATTATTAACCAAAAAGATGTATCAATTATACCTTACACAATTTATGAAGAATATGATCAAGATTTATTAGATAAACAAATACGTATTTTGAAATCAAATATTAAAATAAAATTTAGAGGAGACTATAATGAATTAACTATTCAAAATGCATTAAGACAAATGTATTCTGAATATAGAGTTGGATTATTTTTAGAAAGAAATATAAATAAATATGATATAGCAATTGTCTGTGGGCCAGATTATTATATAGCAAATCCCATTAATATTGATGATATTAAAAACTCTTTTGAGAATGAAAACTTTTATACAACAACTGTAAATGATGCTCAAGGTTATACAAATGGATTTTATATTGGAAAACCAAACGTATTGATAAAACCATTAAAACGATTTAATTATTTACATGAATATTTACCAACTGATAAAGACTATGAAAGTTTATTAAAAGAATCTATTATTGATAATAATATCGAAAGAAATATTACTAAACTTGTATTTTTTAAAATACGTGCAAATAAATCTATTGAATGGCAAGGTGGGAAAAAAGTAAATTATTTAAATGATAAAGATAAAAAAATAGTTCTTGATTCGTATGACAAACTATTAACTAATGGTTTTTAAAAGATTAATAAAACAATCTATAATTTTTTTATTTTTAAATTGTAATTTATCTCTAAATAAATTATATGTTTTTGTGTATTATATTAGAATATAAAACTGTATTTTAGTTTTATATTGTATTTTTATGATAATTAAAATTCCTCACGTATCTTATCGTCTATTTCATTTAACATAGAATTGCAATATTCAAACATATTTTTCAAAGTAGTTAAATCTGTTGTTTTTCTAATAATATTAATCATGTTTTTAAAATCTAGCTGTTCAATATTTTTAACTTCTTCTGTTTTCTTTGTCAATACATAAGTATTTTTATGTTTACGATGACTCTGGCGAGTCTGATGAGTATGATGACTCTGACGAGTCTGATGAGTTTGATGACTTTGACAAGTATTAATATAACCTTCTTTAATTCCAAAATTAATAGTATCTAAACATAGATTAGTAGTAAAATACTTATCTATGTTTAGAACTATATATTTACGAATGTCTGTAGATGTGATTGCGATTATATTTTCATTTTCTTTAAGATTAATCATAGCTCTAATAACAATATCAAGATTTTCTCTTAATTTTTGTTCATTCTTAGGATATATTGTTTCTTTACCACTCTTTTTAACTTTATTTCTGTATATAACTTTCATTTCTTCTGTTAATTCAGACCATTTTTTACAACATAAATCATCTAATTCTAAACAATTTAATGTTGGATTTTCAATTCGTAATAATGGTGTTTTTTGAGAAATAAATTCAGAAAGTGCTTTTAAATCTGAAGTTTTTATACTTGACATCTGATAATTATTTCAGAAATATTAACTAATATTCAATTTTTTTATAATTCACCCTAAAAGTAACTTCATTTTTTCTTTGATATCATTTTTTAAATTTTTCTCTATATTTTCAGGTAGTTTATCATTTCCTGTGTATATAGATTCGTTTACAATCTTATTATATTCAGAGTCATTTTCATCTAATTGTTTTATTTTTTGTAATAATTCATCATCTGTGTAATCTGGTATATATATTACACGTTTCTTATTGATATAATCAAACACTTTTTTATCTCCCCAATAAATTGGTATTGAATTTGCGATTAAAGGATTTATTATTTTTTCCGTAAAATATCCATCTACATATGTATTTTCAACAGCAATTACGAATTTATAATCTTTATATAATTCTACAGCTATATCATTGTATGTTTCTGTTTCATTATTAATATCTCTTGTTATAGCAATTGGTGTATTTTTACAACATTCTCCAAGAGCATCAACAACTTTATATTTTGATATTAAATTAAAATATTTTTTTCGATGTTCATGTTGTGCGCGATACATGTATGCACAAAATTTAGTTTTATTAAATATATAATCTTTTGGATCAATAGATTTTTTATGTTCAAATAAAGATGAATACATTTGAGGGTAAAAAATATGATATTTTGCATTTGGTTGTTCTGTAATAGGTCCAATTGATAAATCTACTTTATTTTGAATTTTCCATGGTTCTCCAGAAATAACAATATTAATTTTATTTTTATCATAATTATCATTTGTAATATGATAAATATTTATATCTTTATTATTAGTTAGAATTGAATCTAATATATATGATATGATATTTGGAGTATATATCTTTGCTAAATCACAAACATTAATAGAATGATTAGAATTTGATTCGTAATATTCATCTTTAAAATTAAATAGATGTTTTGTAATTATTAAAAAAATAACTATATATATGATAACATAAAACATTTATTTAATATAAAGATTAATTTTTAACTTACTTGAAATATATATATATTATTCAAATAAATCATTATATCTCAATATAACTATTTTTAGCTTTAACCTTTAACCTCTAACCTCTAACCTCTAACCTCTAACCTCTAACCTCTAACCTCTAGCCTCTAGTATCCATTTGACATAAATTTACGTCGTATAATTTTTCTTAACCTGAAATATGGTTAAGAAAAATAAAAGTTTAACCTGAAGTCTAAAGATTCATAAAAATATTTTGATTATTTATATTTTTTTCTGTATTCTAATTTAAGTTCTTCTATTTTTTTATAAATCCTACTTTGCGGTATCGAATCTAAATTTTTATTATTACTATATAAATTCACTTTCCATTCTGATAGTTTATTTGATACCCATTTTCTTTCTTCTGGAATCTTATCTTTTTGATGTGTATTTTGAAAAAAACTTCTAAAATAGTTTTTAATTGATTCTAACATTTATTGTTTAATTTATATTTTTTTAAATATAAATATAATTGAACAATAGATAATATATAACTAATGATATATTGAAATCATCTAAATAAATACAAGTTTACAATAATTAAAAATTGAGAAGTTGTTGAAGAGTTAAAATAATTTTTACATATTGAAAATATATTTATCTGATTCTTTATGAATATCTAATTCTTTAGTATGATTTTCGTTTAAGAATGAATTATTTAATTCTTTAGAATGATTTTCGTTTAAGCATGAATTATTTAATTCTTTAGATTGATTTTCGTTTAAGAAAGAATTATTTAATTGTTTAGATTGATTTTCGTTTAATAATGAATTATCTAATTCCAAAGAATGATTTTCGTTAAAAATTGATATTGAATTTGACATTTTTTTATCTTTTTTATTATTATTAAATTCTGCAAAACTACATATAAATCCTATATTTTCTTTTTGAATTGTATGTATTTTTATAAAATTAACTATTTTAGACGCTTGAGAAGGTAACACAAATATTAAAATAAAAGGTGTTACAAGAACACTTATTAAATCATATAAAAAAATAACTATAATATATGGGAACATATTTAAAAATTCATTTCTAACTTTATAAGTATGTAATTTATCATTCCATTCTGGTGGTTCAAAATGTGTATATTCAATTACTTTTTTCATGACACTGTTAGGACTATAAACACTTTTTTCAGGAGTTTTTATAAAACCTTTTGCGAAAGATGAAATAGTTCCTATCAGACCCATATAAAATAATAAAGAACGATCAAATACACGAACATATAAAAGAATACTTTCATCTAATAATGATAATATAAGAAAAAATCCTATAAAAGCACCACATATTAAACATACAAATTTACATAATACTTCTGTAACAGGAGAAGGAAATTGGTTTATATATTCATTTGCATATTTAAGTGACTTATTAATTCTTATTTCAAAAAAATGTTTGAGTTCATTATATTCTCTAAATTTTAATTTAGATAAAACAGAATATCTTCTTGAACCTATTTTGTCTGAACGAGAATTAAAATCATCTATATTACTAACAAAAAAATAAATAAATAAGTAAATAAATATAAATATTGAAATTAATATGTTAAACAAACCATATAATATAAATTTTCTTTTTAATTTACTTGTTGTTATATTCTGTATATCAGATAAAATAATATATTTTAAATTTATATCTAGTTGTTGAGTATAAAACTTTACATTAATAATATTATTATTTATAAGAGCTGTATAATAGTTTTCTTTTTGTAATATTATATTTGTAATATCTTGTATAGTTAAATTACTTGATGTTTGCTTTGTTATTTCTTTTATAATGTAAGACCAATGTGAAGTTTTTAAATCTTTTAATGATATTTTTAATTTATTTTTATAAAAATCATGAATATAAATAAGGTTTTTATAGTTTGAAATATACATAAATGTTTTAAAAATTGTAAATATAGTTGCAAAAAACATAACAAATATACAAAAAATATTTGGATATTGTGGTAATATATATATACTTAATTCACCACAATCTTGTATATCATTATTATTTCCGCATTGAAGAATTTTACCCCAATCTAAAAGTATAAATAAAAATACACTAAAAAATATCCCAAAAATAAGAGATAATATTTCGGTTATTTGTGAAAATATAATTGTTGTGTATCCACCTTTATAATAATATTCGTAAAGATCGTAATAAAACATTTGATTATTATATGTATTTTGTTGTTTATTTCCAAATATATTAAATAAATTTAGACATGATTTTGATGATGAAGTAGACGTAGTACTAGTATGACGTCCACCAAGTTCACTATAATCAAAATCGTCATAACCCAGGCCATTATATTTCAGTTCATTATTTATAATTAAATTATCAGTTTCCATTTATTTATTACTTATTATGACTTTAAAACAGTTTTAATTTAAAAAATTAAAACTTGGTAAATAATAAATGGAAAATCTTGTTAAAATAATTTTAATTGGAGATTCAGGAGTTGGTAAATCATCTTTATTATTAAGATATATCAAAAATATGTATGATAATAATTATTTAGCTACTATTGGTATTGATTTTTATGTAAAAAGATTTATGATTGATGAAATAAAATATAAATTACATATATATGATTTAGCAGGACAAGAAATATATAAAAGTATAGTTAATACTTTTTATAGACACGGTAAAGGTATTTTATTATTATTTGATATTACAAACAGACAATCATTTAAAAGTCTGGATATTTGGATTGAAAATATAAAAACACATTCTATAGAAAATCCAGTTATATTTTTAATAGGAACAAAAACAGATTTAACAGATATAAGAAAAATATCGTATGATGAAGCTAAAAATTTTGCAGATAATTTAGGTATAGATTATTATGAAATATCTTCTAAAAATAATATTAATATTCAAGATATATTTATAAATTTAGCTCAAAAAGTAAAAATTCAAACAGATATAGAACAAGAAATATATAATAAAAAAACTAATATAAATATAACCAATAAAGAAATAAATTATAAGTGTTGTAATTAGCTTCTCAAAATAAAAGTAGTAAATAAAAAATATTGTATATAAGTAAAAATGGAAATTATTTATACAATATCTATTTCAGTATTTATTATACTAGGAGTATATTTGTTTTGCAAACTATTAATCATGATAATTTCAAATCCAAGTCAAGTTAAACAAAATAAAATAATAGAAAATATTGATATTCCTATAATATCTCAAACTAAACCACTTGAAATACTAAGAAATATTGATAATTCTATAGTATCTCCAACTTCGACTCCAGAAATACAAAATACTGAGATTCCTATAACTACTTCAGAAATACAAAATACTGAGATTCCTATAACAACTCAAGAAATACAAAATACTGAGATTCCTATAACAACTCCAGAAATACAAAATACTGAGATTCCTATAACTACTTCAGAAATACAAAATACTGAGATTCCTATAACAACTCCAGAAATACAAAATACTTACATTCCTATAACAACTCCAGAAATACAAAATACTGAGATTCCTATAACAACTCCAGAAATACAAAATACTTACATTCCTATAACTACTTCAGAAATACAAAATACTTACATTCCTATAACAACTTCAGAAATACAAAATACTTACATTCCTATAACAACTCAAGAAATACAAAATACTTACATTCCTATAACTACTCAAGAAATACAAAACACTGAGATTCCTATAACAACTCCAGAAATACGAAATACTGAGATTCCTATAACAACTCCAGAAATACAAAATACTGTAAAATTTGCAGCGGGTAATGCAGGTATTACTGATTCAAATTATGAAACAGCAGGAGGAGGAGGAGCCGGCGGTATTATAGTAGCAGGTTATTCACCAAATGCAAATATAGCACATACATCGCGACATTATGGAGCAGGAGGATTTAATGGAGTAGGATTTGGTTCTGGAGGAGGTGGTGGTGGAAATTGGAAAGGATTAAGTTCTCAAAAAGGTGGATCAGGAAACAAAGGTTTTGTATATATTGTTGAAGATGATAATTTAATTACAAAGTCAGGCGTGTATAAGACTAATAAAAAAGGTAACTATACATTTATTTTAATGGGTGGAGGAGGCGCAGGAGGAGGATTTACTTCTATAAATTCAGGAGGATCAAGTGGACGTGTCGAAGGATTTAAAATTAATATAAAAGATAGAAAAAATATTCGTATAAAAATCGGTTCTGGAGGTAAACAAGCAACAACAGTATTCAGAGCTGAAGATGGTTCACCAACTATACTTACTATTGATAATAAAGAATATAAAGCTTTAGGAGGATTAGCAGGCGGTAATATAATTATGAATAATCCATATATTAGAAATTATTCATTAGGTGGTAATCCAAGACAAAATGGTGAACAAATTAATAGTCTATTAATAGATTATCTTAATTCATAATTTTATTGTTAGATTTTATCCTCTAGTCTACAAATTTTGATTACATTTTTCTTAACCTTAATTTTGGGTTAAGAAAATTTTTATGACATAAATTTACATCAAAATGGACACTAAAAGTTAAGTCGTTTAAAATAAAATTACCATATACAATTTTTATGATGATAATTAAACTCAAAACAATTTTTATCTAAATATGCACAATCGTGACATGCATCATGTTCTATTTTACTTACTTTTGAATCACATATTTTACATCTTTTATAACACTGTGAAATAAAAATTTTATTTCTTATAAAAGATCCTTTTTTAAATTGTACTTTATATAAACAGTTATCTCCGCAGAGTGGATGACAATAATTTTTTTTTAGTTGTTTAATTACTTTATTATAATTATTCTTCGGCGAGTCATACGCAATTTCTTTTATATATTCAACTAATTCATATGGTATATTTAAAAAATTATTCATATTCTCCCTATTATTTAGGTAATAAATTAACTGAAAAAATCAATTTTTTAAAATATATAAAAATAATAATATAGTTTATAATATGAAATAAAATTATTCTTACTTTTTTATACTTAATTTCAGCTCAAATACATACTCATGATTTTTATATTGAGACATCTTAAAAATAAACATATTTCATGTTTATTTTTTATAATATAAATCTCTAGAGTCTCTATTTCGATGTAAATTTATGTGATAAAAATCCGGAGACTAGATGTTATTAATCAATTTCTTCAACTGCTGAGGTAACTTTTGAGGTATCTTTATTATTTAAGTTATCTTCATTTGTTAATTTACGATTATTGTATTTTGAGATTAAATCGTGTATTTCACTTATAAATTCTATATCAGCTATAATACCATCATTATATTCTGTAGCTTTATCTATAGTAAAATCAATGTTCATATCTTTTTGCAGTATTTTATTAATATTTTTGGTTTCCATATTTATATCTTTATTACTATTAATTTTATTAGTTACTTTCTCAAATATCGCTTTTAAGCCAACATCCTTAGTAAATTTATTTGTATTAAATTTTGATTGTAAATATTGAAACGATCCATTGTGAAACGATCCATTACTCTTTCCTGTTGAAATATATGGTATTTTATTTGAAATCATAATATAGTACAAATAAAACTTGTCTGCGTTTTTAAACACAGACAAGTTATGTATAAAATTAAAAATATTTATAATGTATTCTTTTTTTTCTATTCTGTCATTGAAATTTTTAATAATTTCATGTACTGCACGACTATTCGTATTAAGATTTATGTTATATAAAAAAAGACCAGTCAATTCGTTTTCATAATTTGAATTATATTGCATTGAATTTAAGAAATCATTCTCGCTGACAAATAATTGATATTTTTCTTCTTTTACTTTTATTAATTCTTTAATTATGGTATCAATATTTATATTTTCATTTTTAATAGGTCTAATAATAAAATTATAAAGGAGATTACTGTCTATATTATAAGTTTTTTTAATAAAATCATCACTAGATCTCAAAAGAGTTAAAGTAGAATTTTTAAGATAATACCCCTGTTCTCTCTCAAAATGTTCGGGAACCAAAATATATCTTAATTTATAACAATACGATAAATCTAGTGGAACAGGTTTACCATCATATTTCGAACCTGTAATATCATTTACTGATTGCATTGCAGTTGCTGATAAATCTATATTCTCTATACTATTGCAACCAAAAAAACATAAAGGTCCTATGTTATACAACCTCTTATTCGCTGTAAAATTCTTTAGTTTTTTGCAAAATGTAAAAGAACTTTGTATAAGAAATAATTTGCTATCATTTTTATTTATTGTTATTTCACTTAAATTTGTACAATAAAAGAATGCATTAGTACCAATAAAATATATTTCATTTGGTAATTCTAATTTTTTTATTTTTGAACAAAACTCATAAGTATTATTATCAATACTTATATAACTAAAATCCGAACCTTCAAATGTTTCAGTAATTTTCTTAATATTAAATTCATCAATATTTTCAGCTATATTTTCTATATTACATTTTTTATAATCATAAGTTAATTTATTTTCTAATATATAATTTATAGATTCTATAGGATTTTCATATAAAAATGATAATAAACCAGAAAAAGTGAGATTTTTTTGTTTTAAAAATTCATAAATTTTCTCAGCATTATTAATAAAAAAACCAGAAAATTTTTCAGTTATAATATTACCATCTATTTTTTGACTATTTTTTCTCTGCGTTTGTTACTACATTTGTTACTGCGTTTGCTACTACGTTTATTACTACGTTTATTACTACGTTTATTACTACGTTTATTACTACGTTTATTACTACGTTTGCGACTACGTTTGCGACTACTTCTCCGAATGCTATTAACCATTATTTTATTATATAATAATAATAAAATAATAAAATATAAATAAAACATGCAATTAATTAACTAAAATATATAATACTTGTGACTAATATATAAAAATATTATTTATAAGTTTATAGTATAAATAGAAAATAAGTTGCGAAACATATTATATAAAATAAATTATAATTCTAATAATACTAATAAATACAGAATTATAATTTTTAAAAGTGATCTTTGTTAATTTTTATTTAATTATTCTTAATTAAATAAATGTCATTATATGTTAACCCATTTAATATTATTAAATTTAATGAAAAAGTAAACAAAATATTATATCCAAATAATATCGATTTAGAAAGTTTGATATTAGACCATTCATTAGATTATAAAAAAATAAATAATTGGATTTCATTATTTAATAAAAAGAACAGATCTTATGCAAAAGAAATTATTGATGGTATAACACACATTAGTTGGTTAGAATTTAAAACACGATTATTCACATTAGCGATTTATATGACACATATGATTAAAGGACAATATGGATTTGTATCTACTAAAAAAGGTTATAAATCAAATTCATTTTTTACGAGCATAGTATATAATGAAATTTTGTCAAAATGGAGACAACCTTATTTTTCAGATGATAATTTAGAAAATTTTAATTATGATAATATTGTCATAATTGATGATGCAAGTTATTCAGGAAGTCAGTTATTAGATACTTTAGCACAATTTTACAAAATGTTGATTGAAATGAAATTTACATATAATAATAAAATAAGTATAAGTATTGTAGAAGGTAATAGAAATTTTATTAATAAATATATAGGAAGATATTCACTTTTAAAAAATAATGAATATATTTTAATATATAGTAAACGAGGTAATTATATTTCTTATGAATTAATTAAAAAAATTAATAGTAAAATAGATGTTATTACATATGAAATGAATGACACAAAAACATCTCCAAAACTATTTTTAGATATTATGAAAATTATCAAATCAAATACTTTAACAAATGTCGCAGATATATCACCTCTTACTTCTAAAGAAAAATTAAAAATATTAACTATACCTGATTTACATACTTTAAAACGATCATTTAATGTATATTTATGTATTCCATATATATCAAAACAATCTTATAATAAACTTTTAAATTTTGAATATATTATACCTAATATTAAACTTCATTATCCTGAATATACAGATTATTCATTTAAAAAACCAAATGAATTACTAGAAAATTATCTATTATATGGAGGAATAGGATTAAGTACGAATGATATATATCCAATTTATTTTGACCATAAATTAGCATCACCTGTATCAACATTATCAGTTATTTTAGGTTGTGGTTTTGTTGTTGATATTGATGATGATGGATATGTTGAATCAGTTAAAATAGCTGGATCTTTGTTAAAAAATTGTCCAATTGGAAATTTGACTGAAATGAAAAAATTTTCAAAATTATATAAGTTACAAAACTATGATCCGAATTTACATGAAGATATATGTATAGAATGTCCTAAAACTATATATAAATTGAAACCAAAGGAAGTTGAATTATTATATTATCGTATGAAACTTAAAAAAGTAAATAGAAAATAATTATAATTGCATCTTGGTTAAGTATAGATAAAATTTATAAAATAAGAAAATAAATTGTGATAGTATTTAGTAAAATCGTAGATGGAAAACAAAAAAAAATTTGATTTAATTTAAGAACTTGTTGTAATATATTAACAATCATTAATGGATAATTGTTCTTTTTTTATTAAAAATAAAGCAATTTTTGGAAGTTTTCCAAGTCAAAATTCAGTTCATGAACTCGAAGAACTTGGCGTTAGATATTTTATTGATTTAACTACAGATGAAGAGAAAAAAAGGAAGGTAATTCCTTATTCTACTAAATATACTTATATTAATTTTCCTATACTTGATCGTCATATACCTACTGATACAAGAGAATATGCTAAATTTATTTTAAAAATTTGTAACATAATTACCACGACAAATGACTTAATTTATTTGGCATGTCGTGGAGGACATGGGAGATCTGGTGTTGTTGTAGCTACGATTTTATGTCATTTAGAAGGTATGTCTCCTGAAGAATCTATAAATTATACAACTACATGTCATGGTAATAGAAAAACTCTCAAAGATAAATGGAGAAAAATAGGATCTCCACAAACTTATAGTCAGAAAAAATTTATTTTTAAATTTTGTATGCCTTTGAGATTTTATAGAACATATAAACATACAAATACATATGGATTTTCAACTTTTTCAAATCATCCTGTTTATATAGAAGGTATAGGAATATTTCCAACATCAGAATCTGCATTTCAAGCACATAAGGATCTCAATAATAAAGAATATGTTCAAAATCAATTAAAAGCAAAGTCAGTTTTAATTTCTAAATATATTGGAAGTAAAATAAAACCAAGAGAAGATTGGGATGAAGTTAAGGTTGATATTATGGAAAAAATATTACAACTTAAGTTTGACCAACATGAAGATATACGAGAAAATTTACTTAATACAGGCTTAAGACCATTAGTAGATCATACAAAAGATGATTCATTTTGGGGAGACGGAGGAGATGGTTCAGGTCATAATATGTTAGGAAAAATACTAACACGAATAAGAAATAAATACTATGAAAATATAGATTAATTTAAATAAATTTATTTGAAACGTATGAATGATTTAAAATATCACATATCAGAATTTATGAAGTGTATAAAAACTTTAGTCTCCAGGTTTTTGATTATATTTTCTTAACTTAAAATATAGGTTAAGAAAACATTTATGATGTAAATTTACATCATTTTAAGAGACTCGAGGTTAAAAGACTAATAAGTTTTTAAATTAATATTTTTAAAGTAAATAGAAAAATCACAATAAAATTGAATTATTCAAACAGATCCCAAAGATATATTGGGGGATATGATAAGCTTTAAGAATAATATTATCAACGAATATAATTTTCGCGCAGTCATGGACGAATTGACTAAAAAGTCTTGGACTGACTTCGATTATCACAGATATAACATCCGTGATTGTTTGAATAAAATTAAAAATGTATATTGGATAGAAGTAGACGATGAATTTTATAATAAAATATTAAGACGTGGATCGGGTCTTGAATCTTCAAGATACGGCCATTATTCTTTTAAAAAATGTTATCCAAGTTCAGAAGATTGCCATGAATGCTTTAAATATTGGTGTTCAGCTTGCGGCAAGGGGACTAACTCAATGTATCCTTGTTGTACAAGTAAAAAGTGTATTACATTTTTCGAAAAATTCCCTGAAGTGTTTGTTATTAACACTCGAAAGAAACGAATCCAAGTCTTTAAATATTCGTCTGATTTTCACCATATATTAGAAAAAAAGATACATATAAGAGATAAAGACACTTATAATTTTGAAGAGGTAAAAAATAAAAAAATAGAATCTAAGAACTTATATAAAAAAATATATTAAGTTGTATTTTAGTTTTCTATTTGTAATATTGTTTGTAATATTTTAAACTTAAAAAACGAGTTTAAAATATCTATAACTTAAAAGAAAAAATTTTTTGTTGAAGAAGATAGTTTTTGAAAAATATAAATTTACAACAAAATGGATATTAGAGATTAATATTACTAATAGTTTCAATAAATATTTGAAATAAATTATTTACTTGCTTTGTATAGATTATTATTATAGTTCTGATCATAAGATTATATTGTAAATATACAATATTTAAATTAATGTCTATATAAATAATAAATGATGAACAATAATGTAAATATTATATATTTACAATTCGGAATTTCTATAATTAGTTTAGGAATTTTTGGAGGTTTACTTATATATGATAGCTCACGTTCAGATATTTTATTGCCATGTATGACTGCAATAATTTTTTCATGGTTACCTTCGCCAATTTCAAATAATAAAAATACACAACAAATTGAAAATAAACCAGTAGATGTAGAAACAGTAACTGCTCAATAATTTTTAAATTAATAATTAAGCTTTAGTATTCATTTTGATGTAAATTTACATGATAAATATTTTCTTAACCTAAAATATAGGTTAAGAAAAAATATAACCAAAAATCTGCGGACTAGAGGTTAAATATATTTATTATTTTATTAATTCCTTTATACAAAACATCATTTGTTTCATCCATAATATTAGCTATTTTTGTAACTATATGTAATAAATGATTCTCTATTAAATTATGAAAAAATTCACTATCTGTCTCTTTTGTTCTAAATGTTGTTGAATGTCCATTATAAATAAATTTTTTCGGTATTGGTATTATATCATCTCTTGGAATTTCTAATATTAAATGATTAAAATTATTTGCGTTTTTATCTCTTTCTGTTAAAGGTTCTAATTCAAAATTTTGTTCTAAAAAATTCAAAACTGATGTATGATCATATAAAGTTGAATCAACTCCTATAGGTATTCTACCACCTATAATCATTGCTGGAACTCTTAATCCATATTGATCAAAAGTATATAAATCTCCTTCTTTAGGTTTTATTGGGGGAATTGCTTTTAGAGGGTATACATGATCAAAATAATTTCCACATTCATCATATTCTATAATAAACAAAGTTGAATCCCATATTTCCTTATTAGATTGTAATTTCCTTAATATTTTTGCAACAAGAGCTTGTCCATTATTTACATCTTCAATTTTTTTAGTATTACTTTCGATATAATATTCAGGTTCAATTAAAGAAAATACTGGTAAATTATTTTCGTCTATATCTTTTTCAAAATTACAAAAATTTTCATAATTTTTTAAATTATGAGGGTACAATTGATGTTCTAATGTTAAACTTGTTGGAAAATCATTATAATATACTTTCCATGGTAATTTTTTATCATTTAATCTATCAAAAATTGTATCACATTTATATGTTATTTTACCCCCTAAACATTTTGATTTATTATCTATATGTCCATCTGATGTTCCACATAATGCAAATGCTCTATTAGGTAATGTCATTGTCGGTACACTTGCAAACCAACTATCACAAATTGTAAAATTATCTGCAATATATTCATATACTGGAAATGAACCCTTTGGAAAATAACCCATTATATCTTTAGCTGGAACTGGTATTGTATTACCTGAATCATTTTCATCCTTTATATATAATTGCTGGCTTAATATAAATCCACTCATAAAATCATTATTATTTATTCCATTTATACATGTTAATGTCGCTTTTAAATCGTGAACTGTACTATCCTCTCCAGTAAAAGCTTTTATTGGATTTTGATATATTTTATTACCATATTTATCTTTATTATATTTTCTATCTATTTTGTTAATAGAATCACATTGAGAAATCCCATTAACTGTGTAGGGTGGCGGATAATAATTTCTATAACCAAATATTTGATCAAAAGATCTATTTTCTAAAATAAGAAGAACAACATGTCTTATTAATTTATTTTCATTCAACATTTATTTATATAATTTTATAAATATTTAAATTATAATAATAATTTAAATTGTTGTTATAATTTAAAATGGTCTTAAGAGTTGGAACTGATTGCAGTGGTATTGAAGCCCCAATTCAAGCATTATTACAACTTGGTATTAAATTTAAACATGTATTTTGTTCAGATATTGATAAATTTTGTATTGAAAGTATAAAAGCTAATTATAATCCTAAAATAATATTTGGAGATATAACTAAAAGAAATATAAAAGATGTTCCAGATATTGATTTATATGTATGTGGATTTCCATGTCAAAGTTTTAGTATTTTAGGAAATCAGAAAGGTTTTGATGATATAAGAGGTAATATATTTTTTAGTTGTATTCAAGTAATAAAAAAGAAAAAACCTAAATATTTTATATTAGAGAATGTAAAAGGATTATTTACACATAATAAAGGTGATACATGGAGTGTTATTAAAAAAACATTAAAAAATCTAGAAAAATATGGTTATTATATTTATTGTAATATTTTAAATACAAAAGATTATGGAATACCGCAAAATAGGGAACGAATATATATAGTTGGAGTTAAAGATAAAGATTATTTTGAATGGCCTGATAAGTTACCTTTAGATAATTTAAAATTATATATTGATAAAACAGATAATCACAAAGATAATATGTCAAATACTGTTTTAAATACATTAAGTAAATGTCCTAAAAATGCAATATTTGTAGATAGAGGTCAACCAAGAAGTACATATCCAAATTCAGATAAATGGACACCAACTCTAACTACAAATAATCATTTATGGTGTATTCCAAAAGGCCGATTTGCAACACATAAAGAAAGATTAATGTTACAAGGATTTCCACCAAATTTTATTCAAGTAGTATCAAAAACACAATTTAATAAACAGATAGGAAATAGCATGAGTGTTAATGTTTTAAAAGAAATATTAACAAATTTAATTTTATAAGTTAATTATAACTTATAAAATGTTTATAAAATTTAATTACTTGTTTTAAACTTAAAAATATTTTTAATTTCATTTGTTAGTTTATATAAGTCATCTTTTGTTTTTTCAATGATTTTATATTGAGCATGTTTACCTAAATTCCATCTATCATAATTCGCGATATTTGTAACATTTAATTCTTCTTTAGATAAAGGTTGGAAATTATTATTCATAAATTTATTTATGATTTTATGAATAATAGAACCCGATTTATTATATGCATCTTTAACTCTTTTTAATTTTTCAGAATCAAGATCATCTTCTACTATAATTTCATCTATTTCATCATCTATTTCAATTTCTGGAGATTCTATTATATTATATTTATAAGAATCTAAATCTAATCCTCCATCATTCTTTTTAACTAATTTAAAGTTCTTTCTTTTTAGACATGCTTTAAATGTTATATTTCTATATTTTGGAAATTTTTTATTTAACATTGGTGTATTAATAATACTTTTAAAAAGTGTTTGTTCTTCATCATCTACAAACATTGGATTTTTTATTGCTCTTGAGATCGCTTCATTTGTAAAATTAATACCATGATACAAAGAATCCGCTACTCTTTTTGTACAATGTAAGTGTAGATGTGATTTCCCTTTATTTCTACCTGTTAAACGTCCCGTCTCTTGCCACATGGTTGGTATTGATGTATTTTTTGATGGATTATAATACATATTTGTTAAATGCCAAACATAATCTCTAGATACAAATGATATACATCTCTCGGCTTTATATCCAGAAATAAACATAATTCTAGGAAATTTTTTAACACCACCATTGTTTTTTAAATATTGAAGCCAATCGGGTAAATCAATATTCTTCTCAAACGTATTTGGTTTAATAATTTTTTCATTTATAATACAGTCTTTCATACCTTTGAATTTCATTTTAATACCTTTTTCATGCATCAAAATCATTACAAACTTATCTTCATAATTTTGATAAATACCATCAAAAAGCGCTTCCTGTGTAATATTAATATTTGTAAGTTTTATTAAACAAATATTTGGTAAATGCTCTCTTATTGACCATGCATATTCTGGTGTTGTTTTAGAAAATTCATCTAAAAATGGTATTAAATTTTTATCATGTTCTATTATATCTTGAAATGTTGCAACTTTATTAATACCACATACTTTTGGATCTACTTCTAGTAATTTAATCATAATATCAAGATGTCCTCTATAATCTTTAGGATCTGTAAGGATAAATACATCTTTCACTTTCATATCTTCTTGTAGTGCAAGAACATCTAATGGTGTTGCTGTTATTCCAAAAGTTTGATGAGACATTTCTTTTAATTCTGCTAAAGCTGTATATGTTTTTGTACCTAAACTGTAATCAACTTTATCATTTTCATCAATCATAATATTAACTTTGGGGACAGAATGTATTGTAGTATTATTTTTTAACATATTAATAACTTTTGGAATTTGACTTTCATTACCTAAACAAACTATTATACTTAGAGGATTAAATATATCACATAATTTATCAGCTCTATCTACTTTAAGAGTGAATTTACGATTTACTACATTATTTTTATCTAGATAATCTTCAAGATTTCTTCCAAAATCATAAATACGTTTTTCAAATTGGGATGCATCTCCAAGATAATCACGTGTAATCATAACTGGAGTAATTCCTTTCAATAATGATTTTACAGCAAGTCCAATTGTATAATTAGTTTTTTGTGTTTGAGTAGAACCAATAGTTTGTAACATTTTTCTTTTAGGAATTTGTGTTTCAACCATAATTTCAACATTTGTATTTTTTGAATTACACCTATCGATTTTACTTATCATATTATTACTAGTTATATTTTCTTCAGAAGCCAAGGTATAACCAAAAAATGTATCTTGTTCTGGCAATCTGATCATATCTGGTATATTTAAATTTAAAAAATCAATAACAGCTTGGTCAAAAGTTGGAGGTTCTTTGTATAAAATATTATTTTCTAGTATATTTTTATCTGGATTTTGCATACATATATATGAAATTTCTGCATAAATAGTTTTAATTTCATTAATATCATGTTTCTTTTCTGCTAAATCAAGTTTGATACCTAATTTGATTCTTAAATTATCATTATTAATTTCTTGTAATTTGTTACGAGCGTCTCTGATCATTTTTTTCATAGTTTTGATATCGATACTAATCATCTAATAAAATTTTTAGAATAACTATAAAAATAATCAATTTTTTAATAAGTAAAATATAAATATTGTTAAAAGAAATAATTAAAAAGAGTTTATCTTATACAGAAAATTTTTAAATTTAGAAATTATAATTAATTGAGCTGAATGTAAGCCATATAATAAATTATTAGAAAAATATATAATGATTTATATGAAAAAACTTTATCAACTCATTCAGATCCAACTGTATTTTATAATTGTTAATTGATATATAGTTAAATTTTAAACTATTAAGTTTAAAATAATAGTCATATCATTTATATCTGTAATATCTGTGATATTATAAAAATAATAATAAATGATTTTCAAATCATAAATACAAATTACACTAGATGTAGGTATATTATGAATACTGCGTAATTATGTTTTTAACATATAATTTACCAAATTAAAAGTCAACATTATCCAAGTCCCATGAATCATCAGTAATTCCTGCATTAGAGCTATTAATTTTTTCCATATTTTCTTTATGTATTGAAGTTTTAAGGTGTTTTGGTAAACCATATTTTTTAATCTCAGTACCACATTCACATATTATTTTAATTGAATTTCTGGCTTTAATCTTTTCTTTATTGTTTGAAGCATATTCCTTTACTTTTTCTAGTTTTTTAGTTTTATTATTATTATAGTTATTTTTAACTCTATTTATAACCTTTTCTTTATTTTTATAATACCATTGTTTTTTTCCATCAGATACTTGTTTTTTATGCGTTTCTCTATAAATTTTTTGTTTAACTAATAATTCATCTTTGTTTTTTACTCTGTAATTTTTATTAATTTCTGCTACTTTTTCTTTATTAATTTCACTATATATTTTTTTAGTGTCTTTTCTTTCTTGTATTTTTGTTTCTACATCTTTGATAATTTCTAAATCATCATTTACTTTCTCAAACCAATATACTGCTTCATCAAATATATTCATAAAAAAATTTATATGTACATTATTTGGAAGAATAAATCTATCTCTATTAGCTCGTTCTCGATAAGGATCTAGTTTATATAAAATCATAGATTCAATAATATTCATTTGTGATTTGTTTTTACATTGTTTAGTATAAACAACATCATGATCTATGTCTTTATTATAAGCAGATAAACGTGAATTTAAATTTTTAGATTTCCCTATTATATACATTCGATTTTCTAAATGTAATTTTGATGTAATAATATATACAACATTTCTATCATATTTATTTGTGATTTGTTTTCTAGGTAAGTTTTTATCTTCTAAATCTGATTCTGTTGTATCTACTACAATATTTTCAATATTATCAAACCATTTAACTGTTTGATCTATAACATTTGTAAAAAATGAAATGTTTTTATCTTCTGGTAAAATGAATCGATCTTTATTTGTGTTTTTGGCTTTATATTCATTAAGTTTATATAATAACATCATTTCAGCAGTTTTCATATGATACATATTTTTAAAATTTTTATGATAAATTACTTCATGTTCTAAAGATTTATTATAAGTTGTAAGTCTTATTTTTAAATCAACTGCCTTACCAAATAAATAAATTCTATCTTTCTTAAGTTTTTCATTTGTAATTATATAAAGTACATTTTTATCTGGGTATGATTCTCTTTTTTGAAATCTATCTATTTTGTTTTTTAAAAACCCTAATTCTTTATTTTTACTATTAAGATCATATTGAATTTCATCATTTTCTTTATTTTTAATATAGATTTCATTTTGAAGTTTATTATTAAGAGATATTTGTTCTTCTAGTTGTTTTTTAATTTTTTCAAATTCGTCTCTAATTTCATTATCAGTTTTTTCTTTTCCTAATTCAACTTTATTAGTAATTACAAGTTCTCTAATCCATTTAGATACTTGCAAAGAAAAATCAGGAGAACACCATTGTGCTAATTGAATACCTAAATTAGGATGAATCCATGTACCTTGGTTATATTTATCATTACCTCCTTTATAAATTTCAATTAATTTTACCGATATGTGATTTTGCATATCACTTTCTAATTTTTTTATAAATTTTTTTGTTTCATTTAATCTTAACCAACCTCCAACTTGTTTATTTACAATTTTACATAAAGCAGTTGCAAAAATATACCCATCTTCTCTCATTGGTATTATAAATTCTATATTATTTTCTAGATATAATCTGCAATTATATATATCTTTCACTTTTTCGAATACAGATTTTGACATTTTCCCGAAATATTTTATATTTTATTTTTTAATTGTAATTTTTTAAATCAATTTTAAAATAATTACTTATTTTAAAACAATTATATCCAAATTAAAAGTCAACATTATCCAAGTCCCATGAATCATCGGTAATTCCTGCATTAGAGCTATGAAAATATTCAGACACTTTTGATTCGAAGAAATTTGTCTTGCCATCCAGGTTCATTATTTTCATAAAATCGAAAGGATTTTCTTTGTTATAAATTTTATTAAAACCTAATTGAACTAGTAATCTATCTGCAACATATTTGATATATTGTCTCATAAGATCAGAATTCATTCCGATTAAACGACAAGGTAAAGACTCACAAATAAATTCTTCTTCAATTTCAACTGCTTCGCGAATGATATCTTCAACACGTTCTTGAGATACTTTATTTTTAAGATGTTGATAAATTAGCACAGCAAATTCAGTATGTAGTGATTCATCTCTGGAAATCAATTCATTTGATTTTCCTAAAGCTTTTGTCATCTTATTTCGCGATTTTAACCAGAAAATACTACAAAAAGCACCAGAGAAAAATACACCTTCAACAATTGCAAAAGCAATAACACGTTCTTCAAAAGGTCTTGATGTATCTAACCATTTTAATGCCCAATTTGCTTTTTTTGCAACTGCTGGTATTGTTTCTATTGCATTAAACAAATCAGCTTTTCTATCTGGATTTTTTACAAAAGTTTCAATAAGCATAGAATATGTAATTCCATGTATATTTTCAATCATACCTTGAAAAGCATAAAAATTACGCGCTTCTGATGCCTTAACCTCAACACAAAAATTAGTCATTAAATTTTCTAATACAATACCATCGCTTCCTGCAAAAAAAGCTAAAATATGTTCTATAAAATATCTTTCATTATCTGTTAGAGATTCCCAATCATTTAAATCTGCATTATAATCAATTTCCTTTGCACTCCAAAACGCTGCTTCATGTTTTTCATATGCATCTTGTAATAACGGAAATTTTATGGGAAATTGAGTGAATCTGGTTGTATCATCAACTAAAATTGGTTCAATTAATCTATTTTCATTTATATATTCCATGTTTGACATATTTTGTTTTTATTTAAATTAGAAATAAATTAAATTCATTTTTTATTTTGCTTTACATATAATTTTATATTGAAAATTTCTTTCTTTATCTTTAATAAATGAAAATAAATATATATTTCATATTTGGATTATTATTAATGGTTATTGCTATTGTTATTACTTTTGTATCATCTTTTTATGATAAAGATTCAACTGTTGATAGATTATCAATTAAAATAAGTAATATATTACAGATATTATTATTCGCTGGAATACTTATTTCATATGATCAATATGAAAATAATAATAAACAGGTTATATTGACACAGCAATCTATATTAACAGAAAAGGGATGGGTTCAAGTATATGAAAAAATAGAAGAATATTATGATAAATGTCCTAATTTTTGTAATAGTTTATCATATAATTGGCAAATACCTAAAAAATATCTAAATATGAAGAAAAAAACAAATCTAAACAAAGACGATGATTATGGTGCAATATTAAGTTTGTCTATTTTAATATTCCAATCTTTCCAAAATGTTTTAAATTATTTCTTATATTATAATTCAGATGAAAAAATTGATGACTGGTTAAAATCTTTTATAATATGGGCTAATTCAAATATTTTATATGATACATGGCAAAATAATAAATTTATTTACGATATTTCAATACAAATATATATAGATAAAATATTTAAAGAAGTTAGAGATAAACCACCAAAAAATCAAAAAGAAATTGAAAAATTAGCACGTAAAATATGTCGATCAGATGAAATGAAAAATATATTTAAAATTGTTGGAAAGAAAAGTCCGTGTGAATAAAATAAAAATTAATTTTAATTTTAATTTTAATTTAAAATTAATATAAATAAATTATAATAATGTTAAGATCTGGAAGTATATGTGCAAGTTTTTTATATAACTATTTAACGAGTGATACAGAAACTGGAAATGATGAATTAAAAAACAAAAATAGTAAATTAAAATGTCTTTCTGACACTTTTGCATCATATGGTGGTGTGCTCGCAAAATTATCTCAAATTTTATGTTTAGATGATGGTAAAGGCGAAGTTTTTTCTGATTGCAAACCATATTATCAAAAAGAAACAATTGAAAAATTTAAAGAAGAAGTAGAAAATAACTTTGATTTTTTTAAAAATGTAACAATCGATTTTAATGTATTTCGATCTGGATCTGTTGGTCAAGTACATAAAGCAGTTTATAAATCTAATAATAAAGAAGAAAATATTATAATTAAAGTTCAATATATTAGACTTCATGAACAATTTAAAAATGATCTATTTTTATTAGACAAAATAGCTACATATTTATTTTATTTTTCTGATCTTTCAAGTGCAATGTCAGACATAAAAACAAAATTATATGATGAACTAAATTATAGACTAGAATTCGAAAATCAAGAACGATTGTATAATATATGGAAATATAATGATCATATACATATACCTGAATTAATACCTGAATTTTGTACTGATACTTTATTAGCTATGAAGTATATAGATGCTGAAGATTTATCAGTATTTATAGAAACATCAACACAAGATGACAGAAATCGTATTGGAATGTATATATTTGAATTTATTTTCACAAATTTTTATAAACACGGCATATTCTACTCAGACATTCATTATGGTAATTTTTTAATTAAAGATAAAAATATTCTATATGTTACAGACTTTGGTTGTATCAATATTATAAATGATGATTTTTTAGATAAAATTTTATCATTACATAGGGCAATACAAACTCAAAATGAAGATGCTTTTTATCAAATTGTAAAAGATATTGGTATTTTAAAAGATAATATAAGTTTAAAGTCAAAAGAATATATGTGGGAGTATTTTAAACTTCAATATTTACCTTGGACAGAAGAAGAATTTGAATTTACAACTGAATGGATTGCAAAAGCTATGTATAAAGATCCTGTATTAATGAATGAATGGATTTTACCTCAAAATTGTGTATATTTAAATAAAATTCCATTTGGTTTATTTCATATATTAAACAAATTAAAAGTTAAATGTAGATTTAAGAAATTTTTTGATGATATACTTTGATTTTTAAACTATTAAATAAGTTTAAAAATTAAATAATCTATTTATTGTAATTATAATCATAATCATAATTTGCTTGACACGTTTTTACATAATTTTTAAACATACGTTTACAATTATAATGCATTATTGGATTAATATCAAAATCAGTATCTGAATTGCAAAATTTTTGTAAAAAATCATTCATAACTTTACATGAAGATGCCTTATAATATATGTTAAGATTCTTTGTCATTTTATATATTTTTATATAAAATCAATTTTAAAATCAATTTTTATCGTAAAATTCAATTAATTTTATAATATACTCTTTAATATTTATATATTTAGAATTGCAATTATAAACTATACTTTCTAATCCAAGTATAAACTCAAGAGTTTTTATATTTTTATCTTTAATATATTTAATCTGATCTTCTACTTTAAATTTTATTCCTTTCTTTTTACTATCATCTGTTGTAGTTATAAACTTATATGGATCTTTTATTATTTTACATATTTCATTAATCTTCCATTCTAAAGTTTGTAATATAAATAATAAATTTGGTTTAACTATTATATGATTACATTCAGGCAATAATATATTAGTTGTTTTTAATTTATTAAAACATGTATCAAACATAGTTATATCTGATTTTTTAAAACTATTTAATAGGTTTTTATACTGTATATTATCTGAATCATAATATGATATATCAATTATTGAAAATGTTTCTTTTTTATAAATATTCTTACCAGTGTCTAATAATAATTTATTTGTTTTATCATCCCATTTGAACTCAAAATTACTTTTTAAAAAATCTTCATATGATATTTTAGTAGGACCTATCATTATATCCCCAACCATCATTCCTTTATCTGTTGGATTATATCCTTTATAAAATATATCATCTGCTAATGACACATATTCTTCATAATCCCATTTGTCTTCTAACTCTTTTTTAAACTTTAAAAATAATTTATAATAATTAAGTTGTAGAAAAGATACAAATTCTAATATTTTATTATTTAAAATTATATAGTCTTCTTTTTCCCAATATGTATTAAATGGAAATATTTTAATATCTACATCTGCTGTTTCATATTGTGAAATATAATGTTTTAACACAAAACCTCCTTGTATTGTTATATAATATTTTTTAATATCAAAGAAGTAGTTAGTTAACATTCCAAAAAAATGAAACAATATTGGAATTAAAATATAGGAATGAAATAGTTTATTTAATTTTATTATTAATTGTGTTTTTTCTAAAATGTTTTCTGTTTCTTTTATTATTTTTAATTTATTAACTATGTTTTGTCTTATAATATTAAAATCTATATGAAATATATCTTCAAGAGCAAAATAATATGTAGCAAATGAAGTTGTATTTGTAAAATATTCTTTTAATTTATTAAATGATTCTTCATATGGATCTTTAATTATAGTAATTGTCGGTTCTACGATTGATTCTATTTCATTTTTTAATATGTTACTAGATAAATCTGTTTTACTTGACAATTTTTTATCTTTTATTTTCTTAAGTTGTTCTTTTATAAGTTCATCTTCTGTAATAAGTTCATCTTCTGTTTTTTTTCTTATTATTTCTTTTTTGATAAGTTCTTCAGCATTTTCTATTTTAATTTTCTCTTTATATTTTTCTATGTCCGATAATATATTTAAAATTTTTCCAATAATAAAAGAAAATATTCGAAGTACATCTCGATTAGCTTTGTTACTATCTAACGTTAAATTTAGATAATTAAAAATATTAATGTGATTTAAATCCAAATTTTGTGTTATAATTTTTGTTCTATGTTCATTATTTAATTCTGGATTATTCTCAATAATTGCATATAGAGTTTTAACAACATTTAATAATTTATAATTATACCTATAAGCTATATTAATCCCATCTTCAATATTAAATAAACTAATTATATATGTTATATTTTTTACATAATCCATTGACGTAATATATAGTTGCATATATAATATAAAAAATTGATACTTATTTTTAATATAATCAATTACGCTTTTATCTTTCTTATTTTTAATAAATACATCAGTATTACGATAAAGAAGTAACATATATATTTCATTTACATAAGATTCTTTTACATGTTTATCAGTATCATATAATTTAAGTAATGCAGTGTTACCTTCGCTATCTGTTTCATTTACATCAAAATCTCTAAGAATAAAATATTCAACTGTTTGTATATTTGCATATAAACACGAAATCATTAATAAATTTTCTCCTGTATTTGACTTTATATCTGATAAATTTTTAATAAATTCACACTTTTTTAAATAAATAGTAAACATATTTGAAATATCTTTATCTATATTAGATTCTATAATAAGTAAGCTATTTAAATTGTTTATTATATTTACATAATATTCTGGCTCTATTGTTACAAATCTTTTTTTTAAATATGTCTCTTTATTTGTGTTCAAAAATTTAATACGATCTAAATATACAAGACGTACAGCTTTAACATCATCTTTTATTTTATAGATTTCGTTATCAAATTTTAAAGCTTGAATAAATTCAGTATCTTTCATTCGTTCGTCAAAATTCTTATAAATATCTTTTAATACCATTGTTATATTTGTATAATTTTTAATAATCATTTCATCTATTTCTGGTATTTCATTCCATAATTTAATAAATATATTGTTTATTATTATAATTATATTACTTAGAAAAGTAGATTGTTGTACATGGCTAGAATAAAATTTTAATAATTGCATCATTTGGTCTGTGTTAATTGACTCAAATTTACTATATTTTAACAAGAATGTATCAATATTATCATCATTAATATATTCCATTAAATTTGGAATATTAATTCCTTTAGATAATTGTTCTAGTAATATGTTTTCTTCTGATGTTAAGTCTCTTCCACCGTCAAATTTACTATTTCGTTTATCACTTCTTTTATCACTTCTTTTACTACTTCTTTTACTACTTCTTTTACGACTTCTTTTACGACTTCTTTTATGACTTCTTTTACGACTTTTCTTACCACTTCGTTTACCATTTTGTTTACGACTTCTTTTACTGATTTTTTTAATACTTCTTTTACCACTTCTTTTACGACTTTTCTTACCACTTCTTTTAAGATTTTGTCTATAATTTCTTTCCATTAATTATTTTATTATTGTAAATAAATTTTAAAAGTCTTTTATTAAATAAAGTATGCATGAACTTTTTAGATTGCTTAAAGGGTTTTATAATGAAAATAAAAGTTTAGTTATATTATCTATATTTTTTCAGATTTTATATTCTGTTTTTGATAATATTATAATACCATATGTTATAGCAGGAACTTTTAATAATATTAAAAACTCAAAAGAATTTAAATATGATCTTATTAAATTAATAGGATGTTGGATAATAATAAAAATTGTTGGATGTATTTCTTTATATTATCGCAATCAAATTGCACCTCAAATAACAAAATATATTATAATAACTATTATACACTCTGTATTTGATAAATATGAAAAAGATAATCATATAACAAATGTTAGCGTGCTTATAGATAAAATACAACTTATAAAATCTAATTTACATGATTTTACATATATTATTTGTACAGTTTTTATTCCAAAAATTATTGTACTTGCTATCGGCTGTTTAAATATTTTAACTATAAATAAGAAACTTGGAATAACAATTATAATTTGTATAATTGCTCAATATTTTATATTAAGCCAAGGTCTTAATAAATGTATGGATATAACATATCAAGAATTTAAAAGTAGAGATGGTATGTATGATTATATAGAAGATTTATTTTCAAATATAAACAGTATTAAATCAACCTCAAATGGTTTTAACTTTGAAATGAAAAATTTAGATAGAATTACAAATAAAAATAAAGAAAGTGAATATAGAACTGTTAAATGTATTTTAAATAAACAATATATTGGATATGCGATAAATATACTTATATTTTCTATTATTTTATATACTATATATCAGTTGTTTAAAAATAATGAACTAAGTTCTGATAATACAACAACTTGTATTCTTTTAGTTATTGGATTATTTGATAATATGTCAGATATGACTTATTATATACCTGAATTTATAAATAGAGTTGGTATATTAAAAAGCAACAATGATTTTTTAAAAACTCTTATTTTAAGTAGATATACAGATCGTGTAAATTTAAATAATTTAGATAAATATGAAATTAATTTTAATAATATTTCTTTTTCATATCCAAATGCAAGCAAAGATATATTAAAAGATTTCAATATGTTAATACCAGAAAATAAAATAATTAGTATATTTGGAAATTCAGGTACAGGAAAAACTACATTTATTAAATTAATATTTGGTATTGAAAATCCAACAAATGGTAATATAACTATAGGTAATAAAAATATAAAAGATTATCAAGTTAAAGATATAAGAAAATATATATCATTTGTAGATCAAAATACAAGTAATTTATTCAACAGAACTATATTTGAAAATATTATATATGGAAAAGATATATCAGAACAAGAGAAATTGAAGAAGAAAGAAGAACTTAAGAATATCTTTAATAAATATAATTTATATGATATATTTAAAAATTTAGATAAAGACTTAAATAAATGGTCATTTTTAGATAAAACGGTTGGTAAACTAGGAAATAAACTTAGTGGTGGTCAAAAAAAATTAATACATTTATTAAGGATATCAATGAATGACATTTCAAAAATAGTTATACTTGATGAACCTTCAAATGGATTAGATGAAAATACACGGAATAATGTATTAGAATTTATAAAAAATATGAGAGATAAAAGAAAAACAGTTTTAATTATATCACATGATCCATATTTTAAAAATATAAGTGATAAGATAATACAGTTTTATCCAGATAAAAATCCAGAATATATCTCTTGATTTTTAAACTATATTTGAGTTTAAAAATTTAATTAAAAACCAAAAAGGTGATTGCAGAAAAATGATTTTTGATAATTTAGAAAATCCATATTTCTAAATCCACACACACACATTTTATAAAATTGATAAATTTTATTAAACTGAATTTAAATCTAATTATGTGTTTTTGGTTAAACTGAGAACTGAGTCTAAGTCAATAAAAATGTTTTTTAAATTGTTTTTGAGGATAAATTTGAATTTCTTTGATTTTGATTTTAATAAAAATGTTAAGATTTTAATAAAAAAACTAAAATCGATTAAAATTTCAAAATCAAATACAAAATCAAATGAAAACATATATAATATGATTTTAGACAGTTTTTACAATAAAAATATTAAGATTTTAGTTTTTTTATTAAATAATTAAAAAATGATTTTTCTATCTATAAAATATAATTAAATTAAAATGACAACATTATCTACTGTTACGAATACTTTATTAACATCTGTTATATCTGAACTTCTTCCATTTGGATCAACTTCTTTAAAAATTACAGCAGGTATATTTGCTGGAGAATTATTAAAAAATGTTCTTAAACTTGAAAATAACGGGTATATTAAGAAATGGTTTGGTAAAAAATGTTTAATAATTGATTATTCAGATACAATAATATTCAGTAAATTTGAAGAATATATTGTGAATAAATTTTTCAATTCTATTAACAAATGCTTTTTAATCCCAAAAAATGGTGAAATTTCTTTTAAATTAAATGAAAATACATTTACAAGTTGTTTAACTGATAATTATAATAATCACATAATATATATAAAATTAACAGCAAATACAGAACAAACAAATGAAAAACAAAAACAAACATATAATTTCATTATAGATTCAAAAACTGCAGATATAAATATTTTAAAAAGCTATGTCCAAAATAGTATAAATCTTATAAATAATTCTAAGTCAAAATTATTAACTATATACAAATCTGTAACAGAAGAATTATCAGGAAAAGATAAAAAATTTAACACGGAATGGACTAAAATTTATACAAGTACAACAAAAAATTTTAAGAATACTATTGTATCTGAAAATGTCTTTACAAATTTTTATGAAAATGTAAAAGAATTTATTAATAATGAAGCATATTATGCTGAAAAAGGAATTCCTTATAAAAAAACATATCTATTATATGGTTGTCCAGGTACAGGCAAATCGAGTATTATTAAAGCTCTTGCAAATGAATTTTCTCTTGATATATTTAATATTGATCTTGAAAATATGACAAATGAAAATATAAGTAAATTAGTATTAGAAATTAATTATAGATCAAATAATAAAAAACATATTCTTGTTTTTGAAGATATTGATCGAACAAGGCTATTTGATGATAAACAAAAATATTTTGATGAAAAGAACGGCATAGTTAATATTGGCAATTTTATTAATATTTTAGATGGAATTATAGAAGCAAGTGGTAGAATTGTAATTATGACTGCTAATAATATTGATAAAATTAAAAGTCATACAGCTTTTATAAGACCAGGAAGAGTCGATAAAATGATAGAATTATCAAAATGCAATGATTATCAGATTAAAAAATTATTTAAATTGTTTTATCCTAATTGCGATCTTAGTATTATAAATAATAAAGTTCAAAATATAAATCCAATAACACCCGCAAAATGTATACAAGTTTTTCAAGAAAATAAAGATGACTATTTAAAATGTTTAGAATGTTTATGTCTTATAAAAGAAGAAATTGACAATGATAGCAGTATTAATAAAAATAGTCGTAATAGAAATAAAATAAATAGACTATCTGATAAACCAAAAAATATTTTAAAAGACTTAAAACGTAAATACACAATTATAAATAATGATATAGAGCGAAATTTTAAAAGAAATGAAAAAATAATTAAAAAATACACAAAAGAAAGAACAAAATTAGTTAATTCTATAAATAAATTAGAAAAAATAGAAAACAGACCGCCTGCAAAAAAATCTAAATTATCTTAATTTTAAAGTTTATTTTGATTTTAACCTCTAGTCTCTAATTTGATGTAAATTTACTTCATAGAAATTTTCTTAACATAAAGTTCTTTAAAAAAATTGAATTTTTTGTAATAAATATATACATAAAAATGATATGTCGAGTCTATGTGCATTTTTTAATATTCCACAACATTATGATAGTTGTGAAGAGGAATTATTATATGAAAAACAACTCATATTCGATACTTATAATATACTAACAGATTACAATACCGGTTATAAAAAAAAGATACGTGTTTTTAAAGATCTGTTAGATATTTTAGATATGTTTGGTGGTAATACAAAAAAGTTATTAATTTTAATTATTTTTAAATGCAGTCAGACATCATTCATGGTTGAATGCACGGAACAAAATTCAAAATTTCGCGAAGTACTTCATAAAAAATACGATACGTGTCTTGAATTATATCAAAATAAAGATGAAATCTTCGCAAATGCTTTACGAGATATACAATTAACAGTTTAGTAAAAATACTTGGAATTATCTCTAAAATTTTAAAAATAAAATAATGAATATAATACATAATATAATTAGATAACAGTAAATTAAAGAATGATTTATAACTATAAAGTTATAAATTTATTTAACCTTTAGTCTCTAAAAATGATATAAATTTACATCAAAACCGAGAGTATATATTAATAATAGAGAAAAACTAAAAAGTATTTGTAAAATTAGTATTTAAAAAATTCATCTAAAGCATATAAATCTAACCAATATCTATCGCCTATTTTTGTTCTTATATTTTTATTACAATATGTATCAATACCTATATTTTCAATAGAATCTAATAATTCATCTACAATTTTATTTACATGTTTTGTTACATTTTTCTTTCCAATATAAATATCAAGACCTTGTAAACCAGTATCCCTTTTAGAAATTTAATACATATCCCTTTTAGAAATTTATTAAATTTGTATACAGTCATAGACATTTTTATATAAGTTAATCTAATTTATAAATTAATACTGCGATATAAATTTTTAAACTCAAAATAATAGTTTAAAAATAATTCGGTAATGTTATTAATATAATTTACGAATTAGACCAGACTAAAAGATACTTTTATTTGACTCATTATTTCATCAATTTGTTTTTGACTGAGATTTGGATTTAATTTGTATGATTTATTTGGATCAACAGTTTCTGGAATAATTGTAGAAGTTGGGGTAGGAGTTGGGGTAGGAGTTGGTGTAGGAGTTGGTGTAGGAGTTGGTGTAGGAGTTGGTGTAGGAGTTGGTGTAGGAGTTGGTGTAGGAGTTGGTGTAGGAGTTGGTGTAGGAGTTGGTTTAGGATTTAATAAATCTTCTTTTTTAATTTTTAAACCTGGAATAACATTAGTTACCACACAGTTTTTACCATTATTTGTTACAGCAGTTTTAACATTATCATAATAAACATTATTTACTTTGACATTTTGAGCAGTAACATAACTTGAACCACTCTTATTATCTAATAAAATATTTGCATTATTAACTAATTGAATATTTTCAATTACATGATCAGTACCATAAACACGCATTCCTGATTCGGAAAAATAACAAGTGTCAACTTTTATTCTGTTTGCGTGACGAAGTACTAATTTACTTGTACCATTATTTTCAAATATACAGTTTTTAATTGTATTACCTGAACACTTAACTGAAACAACTTCAGGATCACCTAAACATTTGTTAAAATAACATTGATCAATAGTACAATTAGCATTCTTATTTTCATACGCGCTAGTAGCCATTCGAATCATTTCACCACCATTAGGACTACTAACTTTAGCAAAATTTTGAAAAGCACAACATTTGATATAATTATTGATAGGAAAATCAAGTCTCAAAAAAACACCTACATTAGTCTTTCCATTAAGGGATGAATTATACATTTGAAAATTTTTTGCAGAAGTTTTGACACAAATATAATCAACATCATTTGTAGCGCATTTAACATTTAACATACTGAAATTTATTAATTTTATATCTTCACCAGCGATTTCAACAAAAAAACCAGAAATTTTAAAACTTTTATCACCATCAAGAAAGTAAATATTTGATAAACTGTAATTTTTTCCACTTACTTTTAAAGTTGAATTACCTTTTAATTCAACATTTAACACGAGAATAACTTCTAATTTTGGATCAAATGTAAAATTTATATTTAAATTTTTATTAGTAACAACATTTTTAGTTTTATTTAATAAAATACAGCTTTCTTTAACTGTATTTGCTTTAGTCAGAACATCTTGGTAATCTGAACACTCAATAATTGGTAAAGCACTGAATTTATAATTCGCATAAAATTCATTTACGGGATTGAATAACACTTCCATTTTTATATTATGCAAGATTTTAAAAATTTAAAAAAATAAAGTACAAATACAACTTTTTTTATTTTTTATTTTTAATAACCCGTAAACAAACTTATAATATATTTATTAAAAATCATTATATAACAGTTTAATGTTAAATGTTGTGTCTTATTTAAAAGTTAATTAAGTTATAAATTAATGAAACTAACAACATGAGAATTAGATAAAAGATATAATAAACTAAATCACAGTCTAAAATATTTTAAATTAATTAATATGAAGTAAAATGGTTTCATGATGAAAAAATGTATATATCACATTTTTCAGGCTGTTCATTATTAGAAGTTGTAAAAAAATTTTATTTCTCAAATAATCCACATGATTTTATAATTTATAATGTAATATTAAAATCTAATAGTTAGAAAAGTTTATATTACTATCATTAGTAATATAAATAAAGTTACTCTAATTTCTTATAAAATTCTACTGCTTTTATATTTACTAATATATTTCCTGTTCTAAAATTCTTAATACTTAATCCATCTTTTGAAGAAACACGAGAAAGCGCAACATATGCTTGTCCATCTTCAAAAATACCTTCCATATCTACTATTGCGTAATCAACTGTCATACCCTGACTTTTGTGTATCGAAACTGCATAAGCTATTTTTAAAGGTATTTGTTTTATAGATATGATATCAACTCCATTTTCTTGTATTTTCCACGTATAATAATCTATAATTCTTTCTTCTCCTGTAAGAAATCGAACAACTGGTAAATCATCTATAAATTTAACAACAACTCCACGAGAACCATTTGCAAGTTTTGCATCTAAATCCATATTATACAATAACATAACTTGTGTACCTTCACATAATTCTAGTTTTGCTTGAGCATTACAACCTTTTTGTATTTTTTCTTCTGGGTTTCTAATTCCTTTTTTGATAATTTCATATTCCATTTCATATTCATAAAATTCTAAATCGGTATTACTCATAAAAAGTTTATTCATTTCTTTTTCATTTTCTTCATCTACATTCTTATTTAATGCATATAATTTTGTGGGTAAAATTCCCAAATCGTTTTTAAGAACTACATCTTCTCTTGCTCTTAGTAAATCAATACTTTCTTGAGATAATTCACCCATTCTTACTTCTGATAAACATTTTTGAAAATCTAAATCAGTTTGTCTGTATATTTGTTTCAAATAAACTATTTCATCAACGCATTTATTCCAACTTTTAGATTCAAAACAAAATTTTACACTATTTACACACGGTAGTTGTAAAAAATCGCCTGTTAAAATAAGCTGAATACCTCCAAAAGGTAAATCACTTTTTCTAACTACTCTAGCAAGATGTTCAATCTTATCAAATAAATCTGGAGATAACATTGAAACTTCATCTATAATAAGAGTATCTAAATCTAACCATCTCTTTAAAATATATCCTCTATTTTTAATGTTCATATATAAAAATTCAACATCTCCTGTACCCAAACCAATTCCTAAATAAGAATGAACCGTAGATCCTCCTATTAAAATAGCACTTGTTCCAGTAGTAGAAGTCAAACCTATATTTTTACTTATTTTATATTGTTTGCGAAACAGGTTGATTATCGCTGATTTTCCTGAACCTGCACGCCCTGTTAGAAATATATTTTTTCCACCTTGAATTAATTTATAAGCCTTTCTTTGAATTTTTGATAAATTAAGATAAGATAGATCTTCTAATTTAATCATTTTTTTTGGTTCTAAATCTTCTGTTTCTGTCTCTATTTTAATTTCTTTTTCAATATCCTTTAGTTTTCCTCTTAAAAAAGATTTTTTATGTTGTTCTGCTACATTTGTTACTAATTTAGTAGGTGTATCAACAATAGGTTTTCGTCTTAAAAAAGATTTAATCACAGTTGGTTCTTCATCTGAAACTTCATCAATTATTGCATCTTTTAGTGAATATTCAAGTTTAACTTTGTTCAAATCTGTTTCAGAATAACCTTTTTTTAGTAGTTCTTGTTTTCTATGATCTAGCAGCATTTCAATTTCTTTATCTAATTTATTAATAGGAATCTTTTGATAAAAATCATTTTTATTATTGGGGTGTAAAACAACTAAAAACATTTCTTTTATAGTCTTTCCATAAAATTTTTCAAGAATTACTCTATATAAATTTAACTGTAATGAATAATGATAAAAATTACAATCAGGTATATGATTTAATGGAAATTTACCACATTTACCATTAAAACCTTCATATACAATTTCTTTACTTCTTTTCCAATCTCCTAATGACAAAGTTCCATCTTCATTTTTAAAAACAATATCAATTGAACCTGTAATACGAAGTATATCAGAAAAAATTAACCATTCTGTTCTATATACTTCATAATTAAATTCTTCTTTGAATCTGAGAAATTGTTTAAATTCTATAGAATCATTTTCAATTTGTTTTCCATTATAATAATCTTCAATATCTTTATGTAAATGAGTACCTAAATCTCTTGAAGAATCTCCATTTGTTTTCCAACTTTGTTTGATATCTTCAGCAGACATTCCAAAATATTTATATTCTGGATCTTTATATTTATTACTATTTAAAATACCTGAAATTATTTTATCTATGTCAAATTCACTAAAAAATGTGTGTATAAATGTTGTTGATGATATAAGATCTTTACTTTTATTGTCGATCCAATATTTATGTCCATTTTCGCGGAATTTAATTCTTGAATCTAGTTCATGTTTGTTTATTTTAGATAACATTTTTGAGATATTTTTGTTTTATATATTTAATATTGATAAATATATAAATTAAAATCAATTTTAAAATTCCTGCCAATTTTAAGATGTTTAAATGCTGCTTCTGAAAAAAATCTATTTAAATATGTATTTATATTAAATTTGCGCCATTATTTAATATCTAGTCTTTAGATTTTTGATTATATTTTTCTTAACCTTAATTTTAGGTTAAGAAAATTTTTATGACGTAAATTTTCAACAAAATAGAGATTAGAGGTTAAAAAATATCTACTTGCAATGATAAATCAGCTGCTAGATTATTACTAGTTCCATTTGTATATACACAAAGTATAGAAATTAAGTCTCCAGTATTTAAAGTAATTGAATGATCATAATCTGTTTTACTACCATTTTCTGAGCCTGTCCAAATAATACTAAAATTTGTCGGAGAATTATTTAAAAGAATTGTTATGGTTAACGTAGATGAATCATCAGGTGCAATACTTAAATTTCCGCTAATTCCCCACATTAAAGCTTTTTGCTGTACTCTATAATATACAATTGTAGGTCCCGGATAATCAGCTGAAGTACCTCCACCATTATTAACCATTAAAGAACCTGGCCATAGATATGCATTTGCACCAGAAGCTCTTCCAGAATTTCGAATAACACCTTTTACACCGTAAAATATGGTAGTTGGATATACATATACTACTAATCCTAAATTATTTGCTGTTTTATTAATTATATCTGTACCAGGACCTATTTCAATACTACTGCCAGTTGCTGATTGTGATACATCTGAACCTAAAAAATAATTTTTTCCTATAGGACCGTAAATTGTTGTTGATCTACATTGTATTTGCGCACCAGTAGAGGAAGTTTCAGCACCAAAATATGAACCAGCTGCTCCCGTTGGACCCGTTGACCCAGTAAAAGTTGGATCTGCGACATATACATTTAAATCTCTTGTTGTTACAACACAATTATTTGTAATATATATACCGCGTTTTATACCTCCTCCATTAGATTTTACATTTATAGTACTACCTTTTAATGAAATGAATGAAAATGAAGCGGGGCCTAGAGTTCCAGTACCATTTGCTTCTATACCATATACATTACTATTGCCAAAATTTGAAGCAGTTGAATTATTGACAGTTAAAACACACGTGCGTAATTTTGCAGTAACATTTGTATTTCCTGGAAAAACAATTCCTTTTAATGTATGATGTTCGTTAGAAGTTAAATTTAATGTTAAATCTTCTATGCGAGTATTTTCTCCCATAGTAATTAATGTTGTATCACTTGTTACATTAGTCATTTGTATAGTAGTTGTTTGAACACTCATACCCCTTAAAGAAGAACCCGCAGGTATTGCAATTCCACTTGTTAAATTATAAGTACCAGGCATTATCCAAACTGTACTTCCGCTAATTGCAGAGCTAATAGCTGCATTTACAGTCAAATAAGGTGTACCTCCAATGGATGCGGTAGAATCATTACCATTTATAGAATCTACACGAAGAACATTTCCTAAAGGTCCATATGAACCTGTAGGACCTGTATATCCTGTTGAACCTGTATTACCTTGAGCTCCTGTATATCCTGTGTACCCTGTATATCCTGTATATCCTGTGTATCCTGTGTATCCTGTGTATCCTGTATATCCTGTATTACCTTGAGATCCTGTATATCCTGTATTACCTTGAGCTCCTGTATATCCTGTATATCCTGTATATCCTGTAATACCTTGAGATCCTGTATATCCTGTATTACCTTGAGCTCCTGTATTACCTTGAGCTCCTGTATATCCTGTGTACCCTGTATAACCTGTGTATCCTGTATAACCTGTATATCCTGTGTATCCTGTGTATCCTGTTACCCCTGTATATCCTGTGTATCCTGTGTATCCTGTGTATCCTGTATATCCTGTATTACCTTGAGATCCTGTATATCCTGTATTACCTTGAGCTCCTGTGTATCCTGTATTACCTTGAACTCCTGTGTATCCTGTATATCCTGTATTACCTTGAGATCCTGTATATCCTGTATTACCTTGAGCTCCTGTATATCCTGTGTACCCTGTATAACCTGTGTACCCTGTATAACCTGTATATCCTGTGTATCCTGTGTATCCTGTGTATCCTGTTACCCCTGTATATCCTGTGTATCCTGTGTATCCTGTGTATCCTGTGTATCCTGTATATCATGTGTATCCTGTGTATCCTGTATATCCTGTGTATCCTGTATATCCTGTATTACCTTGAGATCCTGTATATCCTGTATTACCTTGAGCTCCTGTATATCCTGTATATCCTGTATTACCTTGAGCTCCTGTATATCCTGTATTACCTTGAGCTCCTGTGTATCCTGTATTACCTTGAGCTCCTGTGTATCCTGTATATCCTGTATTACCTTGAGATCCTGTATTACCTTGAGCTCCTGTATATCCTGTGTACCCTGTATAACCTGTGTATCCTGTATAACCTGTATATCCTGTGTATCCTGTATATCCTGTGTATCCTGTGTATCCTGTATATCCTGTATTACCTTGAGATCCTGTATTACCTTGAGCTCCTGTATTACCTTGAGCTCCTGTATATCCTGTGTACCCTGTATATCCTGTGTATCCTGTATAACCTGTATATCCTGTGTATCCTGTGTATCCTGTGTATCCTGTAGAACTTACACCACCTCCAGAAGGTCCAGTAGGCCCAGTATATCCTGTATTACCTTGAGCTCCTGTATATCCGGTAACACTTGTACCACCTCCAGAAGGTCCAGTAGGCCCAGTATATCCTGTATTACCTTGAGGTCCGGTACTTCCTGTATTACCTTGTAATCCTTGAGGTCCTGCACTACCAGTTACTCCTTGTATCCCTTGAAGTCCTGTACTTCCAGTTACTCCTTGTATTCCTTGAGGTCCTGTATTTCCCGTTACTCCTTGTATTCCTTGAGACCCGGTACTTCCTATATTACCTTGTAATCCTTGCGGCCCTGTACTTCCAGTATTACTAGCCGTTCCAGGTGGTCCAATAGGGCCGGTTGATCCAGTTGATCCACCAGCAGAACCTGTAGGACCTGTAGGACCTGTACTGTTTCGTCCTATACCACCATTTGTATTTAAATAATATAATGTAGTATTTAATGATTCTTGAACCGTAAAATTAGTTATGTTAAAAGGACTATTATTATTAATATAAAAACTCATTTATATTAATAAAATAAAAATAAATTTAAAAAAATATAGAATAATTTTAAATATTTCAAACTATAATTACTATTTAAAATTTTATTTTATGATGTTGAAAATGATAATTGATTATTATATAGAATATACAAATAAATATAATAAATTATATGATAAATGTGTTGTTTTAATAAAAGTTGGTCGTTTTTGTAAATTATATGGTTTAATCACGAGTCTCCATTTTGATGTAAATTTGCCTCATAGAAATTTTCTTAATCTAAAATTATAGTTAAGAAAAATAAAAGTTCAAAATCTAGAAACTAAAGGTTAAAAATATTATTTGAATTACAATTAAATATTTTCAAAATTAAACAATATTTGTGGTTCAAAAAAAAAATTGAATTTCTAGAAAACAAATCTAAAAAAGAATCAGTATATAATAAAACACAACAAATGGAAAATACACAACTAAGATCGGCCAAAGGCTATAATGTAAACAACATGACCTTCAGTAAAGTTCAAATTCAAAAGATTGGCGATACTGGAATGACAGCAAAAAGAATTAATATTGGAACTAAAAATGACGATGGAACCGAAGGAGAACTAGTTTTTCTTACTGAAAAACTTTTCTCTTTTGGAGTTTCTGAAAACACAGATAAAGCTAGCGGTAAAGTAAATGGTTATACTGTTCCTTTAGTATTGCTTGGTAAAGACGGAGCAACAGATGGTGAACAAGCATTTCTGGATACTTTTAATGCAATCATTGAGAAATGTAAAGATTATTTGGTTGAAAATAAGAAGGAACTTAAGATGAAGGATTTAGAAAGAAGTGATCTTCGTAAATTGAATCCCTTATATTATAAGAAAACTGAGGATGGTGAAATTGATGAAAATTCCGCTCCAACTCTTTATGCAAAATTGATTGTATCAAAGAAAAATGGACAGAATAAAATTATCACTGAATTCTTTGATGGAAAGACTGGTGAAGCATTTAATCCACTTGATTTAATTGGTAAATATTCTCATATGAAAGCAGTTATCAAAATTGAATCTCTCTTTCTTGGAAGTTTAAAAACTTCTTTACAAGTAAAGTTATATGAAGCTGAGGTTCATCTTGTTAATAGCGGTGTTAAGAAGTTACTTCAAAGACCTACTGCAAATACAACTGTTAGAAGTTTTGTAAATACTGCAGTTACAAATCCATTAAATGCTGCTGATTCTGATGTTGAAGATGATGTTAGTAGTATTAAAGGTAAGGATGAAGATGATGTAGACGTAGAAGATGATGATGAAGAAGTAAAAGTTGAAAAAACTATTAAGGAATTACCAGTAAAGAAAAAGAAAATTATTACAGGAGGAAAGAAAAAGAAGGCTGATGAATAAATTATTAGTTAAGTAAAAAATTTTAAAGTGTAAAATATACTTTAAAATAAAATTGAAATTGTATTATTATAATATAATTATATTACAACATGAATTCAGAAAATAAATATATCGAGAAAATAAATAATATTTTATTTTTATTTTCTACATTACCGTATGAACAAAAAATTGAAGTACAAGATAAAATTGAAGTTGTTTTAAGAAATTTTCAAGAAAAGAAAACCAATTTTGATGATGTCGAGATAGATTATAAAAAACTTATGGATATTTGTTGGATGTAAATATTAAACTTATTTTTAGTTTAATATTTGTTTTTAAATATTGATTGTCAGAAACAATCATATGAAAATGTTTGTCCTAATTTATATTTAATATTCACTTTATATACATCTCTAATTTTATTTTTAAGATTTCTAATCTGAATTTATTATATATTTATAATAAATATTTTGTTATTTTGAATTTAAGCAATATTTGCAATTGGTTCAAAATGTATACCGTTCCAAGTAATGTTAATTGTATATGTATAATTTTGTGTTATTGGAAGAAATTCAATAGAACGTCTATCACCTATTAATGTATGTACTATTATTCTAATATCAAATAGATTACACGCTGCTTTAATTTCTATAGCACCACCCCACTCTGAATTACGTCTCATATTTGTGATATAATTTGTATCGTCTAAACTAAGTATAAAACTAGTATCTAACCCATCCATAATAGGTTGATTTGTTTCAAGATAATCACATATTTTTTGGCGTATTGTATTACTATCGTATTTAAGAAAATAACTTAAACTATCAAATAAACAGCTCATATTTTATTATTTAATATATTATCTTAAATTACATTTTAGATCTGTTAAATAATTTTCGTTTAGATATATCATTAGGTAATATCGGACCATAATATAATTTACGTTTTGATTTGCGTTTTGATTTATTTGGACGTCTTCTACATATTATTTTTGTTTCTACGCAATTTGGATCAGATGAACATATTCTCTTTTTTTTACCTTTACAATCACCTAATTTTTTATATGATCTACTATATTTATATCTTTTTTTCTGCTTAGATTTCATATGTTTATTTATACAAAATATTTTAAATATTTTATATATAGTATATCAAAATACTAGTTTGAATACTGAAAAATATATAGATGAATTATAAGATAAAGAATATAGTACACTTTACTGTCTAATAATTACTTATTAATATCTAGTCTTCATATTTTGTACTTGCATTTTTCTTAACCTTAATTTTAGGTTAAGAAACTTTCTATAACGTAAATTTTCACTAAAATGGAGACTAGAGGTTAAGATATATTTTGACCTATCTTAAAATTGTACTCATCCCAGTCATCCTCTATTTCTTGTTCGTATTCTTCAATCTTATTTTTTTTTACAGCCAAAGCTCTTTCATATTTTCTTTCTAAGGCATACAATTCAGTTCTTTCACAATTTATGAAATATTCATAGTTGTCATCCGCTTCTTCTAATACTTGATCAATATCATAATAGTGTGAACATCGTCCATTTAATTTTTTTGTACATAATGGATCTTCACTACATAATAGATTTTGTTTTCTCCACGACTCTCTTAGCTCCCTCATATTATCTAGGTGCTCTTTTTTATATTTTTCTATTTCTGTTTTTTTCTCTATAATTTTTTCTTTGCGTGAATTAATTTCGGCAAAAGTCAATTTGCCGTCATATCTTTCACTAAATCTATATTTTATAATTTTCGCAATTAGACTTGGTGATAATTCCACCCATTTACCTTCCATAACTATGTTATAAGGAAGAGTATCTTCATATTCGCTGTATATATTCTCATCGCAAGCAAGAGCTTGAAATCTATTTATTCGTTGAAACATCAGTAGTTTAATGACTAAATCCTTCTAAAAATTCAATTTTTTTTGAGATTTTTATGATACTAGAAAATTAAGAGTCTAAAAGTAAGTTTGAATTATCATAATCTCTTTATACATTTTAATGCTAAATTTATATTTTTATATTTTTATATTTTTAAACTGTAATAAATTTAAAAATAAATTATTTATTTAACTAATAATAGTGTTTGCATTTCTTGTTTTTGTATATCTTTCTGAAAGTGTAACAAAAGAATCTATCCATCTCCAAATTGTTTCCTTATCTGCATCATCTAATATATCTGATTTCCAAAGTTTAGCGAAATTTATAGTTTTAGACTTTGAAATAGATTCAAATATTTCATTTTTCATAAATACAATATCATTTCTATCTTTAATTTCTTTTTTAATTTTTTGATCTTCTTTATTTATTGCATAAATAAATTTTAACATTACATCTTGAATTGGAACTTGATCTTTTAAAAATATTCTCATAATAATAAGATCTGGTTCTTGCGGAAATTGTCCAATAAGCTCATCAATAAAAGATATCAAATTGGTTTTGAATATTGAAAGAATATTTATTTCACTCATTATTTTATATATTATTATTTGTCTTTAAATATTTGTTTAATTATTATATTAAGAAATTGATATTATTATTATTATTAATACTGATACAATTAAAAAATAAGCTAGAAGTATTAAAATATTTTCAATTGAAATATTTCGAGTAGTTATTTTTTTATTATCCGGTATTTGAGTCATAACTATTTCATTAATAGTTGTATTTGGAGTTGTTATAGACGGAGTTGTTGTATTTATAGTTATTATATTTGGAGTTGTTGTATATATATTTCTTAGATTTGGAGTTGTTAAATTTGGAGTTGTTGTATACCTATTTCTTAAAATTTGAGTTGTTATAGATGGAGTTGTTATAGATGGAGTTGTTATAGATGGAGTTGTTGTTATAGTTATAGACGGAGTCGTAGTTATAGTTCTAGATGGAGTTGTCGTTATAGTTATAGACGGAGTCGTAGTTATAGTTCTAGACGGAGTCGTAGTTATAGTTCTAGATGGAGTTGTAGTTATAGTTCTAGATGGAGTTGTAGTTATAGTTCTAGTCGTAGTTGTATTTATAGTTGGTGTTGGTGTAAATATGTATGAAATATTTCTTTTATATACATCTAAATAAAATTCCTCAGGTGTTTGTGTAGAACCTGGATATTTAGAATTTATATTAATAACATCATTTGGAGATAATATTGAATTTATTTTTGTACCCTTCCTATCTAACGTTAAACTTGCTGGAAAAAAATATAACATAATAGATTCAGGATCAAAAACAGAACCACTAACTTCGCTAGCTGTATAATCAAGAAGTATTTGCTGATCTGCCATAGATGGTGTCCATCCTTGTGTTTCTTTTGCCCATAAATAAACAGCTTGTTTATCCCAGTTAATAGGATTATCAAAGGGTGATTGATGTTCGTGACATAAACCTAAAACATGTCCAAATTCATGAAGTACTGTACTTACATCAAACCAACCAAGATTCATAGTTGGCATGGAATTTCTAATATATAGTGAATCTGTACCCAAGTAAGACCACGCTCCTCCATTAGTATCAAATGAAATTCTTATATTGGCATTAGATGGATTAGAAACAAATTTAAAATTAAGATTTGTAATAGGTTGTATTCTTTCTAAAACAATTCTTTTAATCATATTTATAATATTTTTATAGGTAAAAGTAGAATAATTATTTATTATTTCGAGTTGCAATGGATCATATACTAATTTATTTCCATTTCTATCTACAGAATTGAGAGAAAAATTAGTAATATTTATATTATAGGGAGGTTCAGACATAAAAGCTATATTAATATTAGTTTTCGGATTCCATAATTTATTTTTGAAAAAAATAGCTTTAGCCTTCTCAAAATTTTGATTATTATTAAATTTCATGCTATACATGTTTCTTAAATAATTATAATGACTCGGTAAAAATTTTTCAACACATATTTTAAGTTGTGATAAATTATCATTCATTTATTGAATAATAATTTAATTTTTTTTATTAAATTATTTCTTTAATCGCATCATGATTTATATTTAGTTATTCATACATGCCAAAATTTAGAAATTCTTTTTCACAAATATTACTTAAAATAATTTTATTTATTATATAGTTAGTTTTTAGTCTAATTGTATAACTAATAAATATTCAATTATTTTTATAATTATGATTTAATTTTAAACTGTAAAATAGTTTAAAATAGTTTAAAATAGTTAAAATTTTAATTTTCATTTTCAATTAAATTTCCAAAACAGCTAAAAGTTTTTTTTGAATATTTTGTTCCAGTTATAACAACATCAAGTATTGATCCTTCCTTAATTATTTTATCTTTTTCTGTTTTAGATTTAAAACATTTATTAGTTTGATCAAAAGTATATTTAGTTAAAGACATTAAAGGTATTAAAATTTTTTGTTTATTTTTTATATTGAGAAAAATACCTCCATTAAATATCATACATACTACGCCTGAAAATGTTTTTCCATTTTCAGGTTTTAAAACTTCTGCTTCAAATAATACTATAAATACATTTTCACAATTTACATTTGAAATATAGTTATCAACAATTTTAACTATTTTATTTATATTTAAAATATAACCAAATTCTTTACTGCATTCATCTTTGGTATTTTCTCTAATTTTGTCTAATATAACATCTTTAATATCCTTATTTAAATATCCATGACCAATACAAACACGTCTTTCCATTATAATACTCATCTCATTAATTAATTTTATACAATTACATTTTTTTTTCAATTTTAATTTATATCAAACTATATTTCAATTAAAATTTTTAAAATTTAAAATAAACTTATTTATAATAAATGAATAATAAAAATTATAATCATATTGATATATCTGTTTTTAAAACAGTTATTTAGTATAGACATGATTTAATAACTATTTATTCTGATAAAAATACAAATAAAGAATTAAATTATATAACAGCTAATCTCTAGATTTTGAATCTGGTTTTTCTTAACCTAAAATTAAGGTTAATAAAATATGTAATTAAAACTCTGGAAACTAGATGTTATTATAGTAGATTTAAAAACATATGTTTTTAAATCTTCAAGGGTGTAAAATATACTTTTAAAAACGTTAATTATATGTTTAAATTTAAATAAATTTAGGTAAAATTGTTGTTGCATTATTTCCAGGAGTAATTGTTGGTAATGTTGGAATTGGAACAACTGGTGTTGTTTGAACATTATAAGTAGAAACACCAGGTGTAGTACTACCTAAGAAAAATGGTCTTAAAGGTATTTGAGCAGCTAATAATGCTGCATTTGTATTGTCTGAATTAGTAATATTATTTTTTATTAAATTATCTGTTAATACTTGCATATTATTAACATAAGAAATAGCTGTATTATAATCTGTTAACATACTATTGTATTGATTTACCATAGATATAACATCACCAACAACTTTATTATATAAAGATAATAATGATGTTGCACTTGATGTAATAACAACAGGTGTAGTATAAGGCGTAGGAATTGGATTATTTATATTATTTTCCATATTATAAGTTCCAATAATAGCTAACGCTTCTGTGAACCTAGTAGTTATAGTTGCAATTTGATTAGGTAAAGGAGATTCTCCAACACCTGCATTTAATGCAGATATTAATGCAGTTATATTATTAAGATAATTATTTGCAACTGCTATCGAGTTTTGTAAATTAATTCTCAATGCATTTAAAGAGTCAGTATAAGAATAATTAGCACCTCCTTGACTTAGTAATATATCCTCAATGGTACTTGACAAATATTGAGCATTTGCCACTGCACTTTGTAGATTCTTATATTCAGTTGTATTTGTGTAACCAGATGTTAAATCTCCAATTAGAGATCCGAAATCATTTAAAGCTGCAATACCAATATTTAATTGATTTGCTATTTCAGTTTGTGCATTGGAACCATTTTGAAGTTTAACTCTAGCTGAATTTATAGCATTTTCTGCATTAGAAAGTGATGATAAAGCAGCAGTTTTTAATGTTTCAATTTGAGTTAATCCAGCTCCAAATTGTGTACCATAACTTGCACCATTAGCTGGTGTAGTTGCTGTTCCAGCTATAATATTTTGTATATTTGTCATAATGTTATCAAGTGTTGATACACTCGTAGATATATTTGATGCATTATCTGTAAGTGATGATTTAGAAGCTGTAACTCCTTGGGCTATTGTAGCCATTTCACTTTGGGCAGCTGTAATACTATCGTAAAAACGATTTACTTGAGCTAAAGCAGATGCCCCAGCCGCTTCATTTTCTAATCTACTTGTTGCATATGAACCAAACATGTCTGCTAAAGTATTTCCTGATATAGCCATTACTTTAATTATTTTTTGACCTTCTTCTAATATATATGTTTCCGTTAAATCAGTATTTGAAGATGGAGGTTTTGTTGTAGTATCTTTTGGTGTCTCAAAAGCACCAGCTCCATAGGAAATAGCAACTGCTATCCCTGCTACTACTAGAATCCCTACTACTACTGCTAAAGGTTTTTTCCAATTTTTTTCGGTATCACTCATTTTATTATTTATTATTATAATTTATTTTTAAAAAAATTAATAATTTTAATAAAATATTTTTGATAATTTTTAATATATTTAATATATAGTGCATATTTTGACATAAATTTACGTCATAGAAATTTTCTTAACCTGAAATTGTGGTTAAGAAAAATAAAAGTTTAAAATCTGGAGACTATATATCAAATATATTGAAAACTTAAAAACTGTAAAATATTTATATTGTTTTAGGTGTCATTGTTGTTGCCATGAATGGACCTGGAGTAACTGTGGGTAATGTTGGAATTGGAACAATTGGTGTTGTTTGAACATTATAAGTAGAAACACCAGGTGTCGTACTACCTGGGAAAAATAATCTTAATGATTCTTGCGCAACTAACAATGCTGCATTCATGTTATTTGAATTATTTATATTATTAGTTATTACAGTATTTGTTAAAGTTTGAATTTGATTTATATATCCGATTCCTTGATTATAAACTTCTAATAAACTGTTATATTGAGATACTAATGTTGCATTTGTATTAACCATTGAATTATAATAACTTAATATTGAATTTGGATTTGTTTGTATATTTACTGGTGTTGTCCATGGTGTTGGAGTTGGCAGATTTATTATTGTAGCTCCTGTACCACCAATATTATATGATCCAATTAAATTTAATGTTTGATTAAATATATTAGTAATTGTTGTTACATTGGTACTTATAGGAGAATTTGAATTCGTTGTTCCTATCAATGTTATTAGAGATATTACATTATTAAGATAATTATTTGCAACTGCTATTGAGTTTTGCAAATTAGTTTTCAACGCATTTAAAGATTGAGTATAAGAATAATTAGCACCTCCTTGACTTGTTAATATATCATTAATAGTGCTTAACATATATTGAGAATTAGCTATTGAATTTTGTAAATTTTTATATTGTGTTGTATTTGTATAATCAGCAAATATAGTATTAAAAAGAGTTGTTAATTGATTTAAAGCATTAATAGCACCACTTAACTGATTTGCTAAAGTAAAATGAGTTGATGAAGCGAATCTCATTTGATTGCGAACTACGCCTATTCTATTTTGATTTGTATTAAAAATATCAAATGCAGAATTTTTTAGTGTTTCAATTTGAGTTAATCCAGTGCCAAATTGGGTACCATAACTTGTACCACTAGCTGGTGTAGTTGCTGTACCAGCTATAATATTTTGTATATTTGTTAATATACCAGAAAGTGTTGTTACATTTGTTTGTATTGTTGTTATTGCCGCAGCAACTTGTGTTTGATTCGCCATATAATTATTATAATTAGTTTGAGAAGCATTATATGCATTTTGCACTATAGTCATGTTTGTATTTGCTTGTGTCAAAAATGTTTGAGATGTGGTTTCATTAGATAATCTTTCATTTGCATACTGATTTAACATGTTTACTAAATCTGTAGTTGCTGTATACATTTCTTTTATTGCATTTTCACCGTCTAATACTATTTCATTTTTAGAAATATATGTTGGAGCAGATGCTGGACTATTAATATAACCAGTTGCATATAAAATAATAATAGTTAGCACTACTAATACTGCGAATACTATAGATCCTATAATTAATTTCGATTTAGTTGTCATTGTTTCACTCATTTTTTTTATATTAAACTAATAAAATTAAATTTAATCAATATTATTGTACACTAAAAAAAATTATTTATAAATAATAAAATGGAATATATTGAGTATATACAAGATACTATTAATTATTACTATAATAATAATTGGTTTAATGATTGGTTTAAAGAACCACCTGATCTATCTGTTTATCATAAAATGGAATTTACAATTAATGAAAATGAAATAAATAGCTTAATAGAAGAAGTTAAAAAAGAAATCATTTTTGAAAAGGAAATAAAAATATTAGAAAATCGATTAAATGAACTTAAAAAAGTTGAAATAACAGATGATAATGATGGTAATAATCATAACAATAATAATAATAACAATAACAATAATGAAGGAGCAATAAAATTAAAAGTTAGAAAAAAAATGATGATTTAATGATCATTCTATAGAATTTTAATTATATTACAAAATCAATTCGAAATAAAAAATAAAAAATAAAAAATAAAATCATTTCTTATTCTATAATCTATAGACAATTTTTCTAATAAAATCGTTTTTCATAATCTTGTCTAAAATTTAGTTCCATTTTAAGCTATATTTTGATGTATATTTAAAACTATATATTTTCATACTTTTTTATTTAAAATAATATAGCAAATAATAAATGATAAAGGAAATAGTAACATTAATAATACTAGCATTATGTATTTTTATACTTGATTTTATAGCTATAAGTACTATATTTAAAAAAGTATGGGAATATACAGTTTTAAATATTCAAGGAAGTCAATTGCAAATTAGAAACTATTTATATCCTCTTATTACATATATTTTTATAATTCTTGGTGTTTATTTTTTTGTTTTCCCAAGAATTAATAAAGATTTTTGGAAAACAGATTGTTTACTTTGGGGATTTTTATGGGGTGTTTTAGTATATGGAATATTTGATTTTACAAATTTAAGTATATTTATTAATTATAATTTATTTAATGCCTTAGTGGATGTATTATGGGGTGGAATATTAGTTGCAATTTCAACATTTATAACTTATGCTATAATTCAGAGTATTAATTTTGATGAAACAAAAACTTAAACTGTGTATATTTTAAATTGAAAATACAATTTAAAATTTATTAATCTACTAATCTACTAATCTACTTGTTCCATACTATTGTCCTCACTTACTTCTTCTTCAGATACTTTTTCAATTTCTACATCTGGTAATTGAACTCCATCTTCTGTATCTAAATCCAATCCCATTTCTATCATTCTGTGTATGCGTTGTCCAAATTTATTTGGATCATCTAATGAAAATCCTGATATAATTAATGACGTATCATATAATAACCATATAAGATCTTTTATCGTCTTATCTTGTTTGTTATTTTGTAATTTATTTTTAATATCTTTAACTATTCTATTATTTGGATTTAATTCCATTATCTTAGTTGTGTTACTGGTAACTGTATTTGTTCCTATTGCTTGTGCTTTTAAAATTCTTTCCATATTAGCTGTATAACCGTATTCAGTTGTAACAAGAATACAAGGACTATTTGCTAGTCTATTTGAAATTTGAACTTTTGTTACTTTATCACCAAGAACTTCTTTTACATATTTAGTTAAATCTTCAAAAGAAGTAACTAAATCTTCAAATTCTCTTTTTTCTTCATCTGTTTCTTCAAATTTAAGACCATCTTTTGTAGCGCAAATAATCTTTTTATTTTCATAATCTTTTAAGTGATTGACTGTGTATTCATCTAATGGATCTGTAAAAAATATAATTTCATAATTTTTTGACTTTAATTTCTCAATAAAAGGACTGTTTTCTAAAAGTTTAGTATCATCTCCTGAAATATAATATATATTTTGCTGTTTTTCGTCCATATTTTTAATATAATCATCAAATGAAATAAATTTACTACCACTCTTTGATGTTTGAAATCTTAATAGTTTTATAAATTTATCCCTATTTACATTATCCTCGCATATTCCAAGTTTAATGTTTTTAGAATATTCTTTGTAAAATAATGAATATTTTTCTTCATCCTTAGAAATATCATCAAACATTTTCAAACATCTTTTAAGTAGATTTTTCTTAATTACGTTGAGAATTTTATTTTCTTGTAAAATTTCACGTGAAATATTTAATGGTAAATCCGCTGAATCAACAACACCTACAATAAATGATAAATAATTTGGTAAAAAATCATATTCATCTGTTATGAAAATACGTCTTACATACAGCTTCATATTCTTCTTTTTCTCTGGATTAAAATGATTATAAGATGCCTTTTCTGGTACAAATAAAATACAATTAAATTCAAGTTGTCCTTCTACAGAAAAATGTTCTAAATGTGAAAATGTACCATAATCATGCATTGTTTTGATAGCTTTATAAAAAGAATCATATTGTGCATGAGTAACCTCTTCATGTTTGCATAACCAAATAGGTTTTTGTCTAAAAACTTCATTAAATTCATGATATTTTACTGTTCTCTTTTTTGGTTTGTCTTCTTCAACTTTTGGAACATCTTCAAATTTTGGAACATCTTCAACAGTTGTTTCTTCAACAGTTATTTCTTCAACTTTTGTTTCTTCTTCTGTGATATCTTCTTCACGAGTCTTTTCTGTCCATAAATAAATTGGAAATGTTAAAAATTCTGAATGTGTCATTATCAAATTATTAATTTTCATACCATCTGCATATTCTCTCATATCATCTTTTAGATGCAAAACAATTTTTGTTCCTCTTGACAATCTTTCAGAATCATTATCTTCTTTTACTGTAAATGATCCTCCTGCATTTGATTCCCATACATGTTGCGTGTCATCATTATGTTTAGAATATACTGTTACTTTATCTGCTACTAAATATGCAGCATAAAATCCAACTCCGAATTGTCCAATCATTTGCATATCTTTACCAGAAGAAACAGCTTCCATAAAAGATTTTGTTCCTGATTTTGCAATAGTTCCAAGATTATTGATTAAATCATTTTTTGTCATACCAATTCCAGTATCTCTAATTGTAATAGTATTTTCTTCTTTATTTGGCGTGATTTCAATCTTAAATTCTTTTTCTGTGTCAAGAACAGATTGATCAGTTAAAGATTGATATCTTATTTTATCAAGTGCGTCAGAAGCATTAGATAATAATTCTCTCAAAAAAATCTCTTTATTAGAATAGAAAGTGTTAATTATCAAAGATAATAATTGACTAATATCGGCTGAAAAAGCATAAGTGTCTGTCATTTTATATTACTATTTTTATATTTTTAAATCATTTTTAACCTCATTTATCAAAATTATTTTAAATATAAATTTAAAGATTGTATTTATGTTTAAAATATTTTATAAATAAAATTAAAAGTTTAGTCTCAAGATTTTTGATTATATTTTTTCTTAACCTAAAATACAGGTTAAGAAAACATTTATCATGTAAATTTACATCATTTTTAGACACTAAATCTTAATAGAGTTTATCATATATATCATCAATAAGAGGGATTCAAAATCTCATCCATTAATTCTTCAATTCCTTCATTATTTTTTACAGAAATTTTATGTGCTCTTGAAAGAAGTTTATCGTTATCAATTTTATCAATTTTATCAATTTTATTCTGAACAAGTATCACTTTTTTTGGTAAATATTTTGCTAATATTTCAGATGCTATTTTTCTTCCATTTATATATGAAATCTTAAATTCGTCAACCATCAATAGTAACACATCAAGGTCGAAGAATAAATCATTATCAGTTTTATAATATTGCGTTCCTGCAAAATCGCGAAATTCAATATCAATATTTCTGTAATACAGTCTTCTTATTTCATATTGATCAGTTGCTTTGTAAGAACTGTCAAATTCATTCCCATCTAATCTGTCAATAAATCGAGTTTTTCCAACTCCAGCAGTTCCAACTATTCCTATTGTAAAAGACATTATATTGATTTTTCATCATAAACATAAATAAAAATCAATTTTTATTCTTCTTTTAATCTCAAGTCTCTAGTCTCTAGTCTCTAGTCTCTAATCTCTAATCTCTGTTTTGATTTAAATTTATATCATAAAAATTTTCTTAACCTTAATTTTACGTTAAGAAAAAATATAATCAAATTATTTAGACTAGAGATTAAGGGATAAATTATTAAATTTCAATACAACTTCTTGTGTATTGGAATTTATAACCCACGGCGGGGATCGAACCCGCGACCACCAGCTTAAAAGGCTGGCGCTCTACCTTACTGAGCTACGTAGGCAATTCTATATTATATATTTGTAATCTTTAAATCAATTTTTTAAACTGTAACATATTTGTTTAAACAATCAGCTACCTCTTTTATAAGAAAATTTCTATGACGTAAATGTATATAAAAATGGAGACTAGATTATAATCAAAAAAAATCATATTGAAGGTATTGCATATAATTTTGTAATATGCGATTATATCATAAATAGTATAAATTTTTATATACAACTTAAATTTAAAAATCAATTTTAATAACCTTGTAGGTATTAAAATTAGTTACTAGTCAATCCATATTCTTCTCTGACTTTAATATTCTTCTGACTCTGATTCTTCAATGTACCAATAAAATTCTAATTCAAATTCTTCTATATTTAAAGTAATATTGATATCTTGAAAGACGCCTGTTTTGTTTACTTGTTTTATTAACCATCTATATATTTCTATAGATTCTAATTCCCTTTCTTTTGTTATTAGTAACAGTTTATTAAGTCTATATAGTTCTACATCTTCCGTGTCATCGTCTTCATATTCTTCACAGTCTTCGAAATTTGTTCTTAAGCTAATAGAACCTTTTGTAATTCCTCTCATAGCAACATTTTTCATTTCTTTTTTAATTGTACCTATAAAATAATTTATAGCTTCTGTTTTAATTTTTTTTCTAACAGATTTTACTTCAGTTGTTAATTCATCTTTAAACGACATTTCTATTTGTAAGTTGATAACTTATCTATTAACTTAAAACTTAAATTAAAAATTCAATTTTAAAACCCATTAAGGTATTAAAATTATATCTTGTATTTATTTACTTATACTATACTTACTTTGTATTTTACTTCTAACAGCATTTAATTATGTAGTTAGATACACCATTTCCGCATTTTTCTTTAGATGGTATGCATTCTCTAACATGATCATATGTGGAAGAAGTCAACCCGTACTGAGGTTTCTTCAAATCTTCATCTCAGTATGCTTAATGATATTCTCTATTTTCTAAACTGTTTAGCCAATTTAGCTCTCCTTTTTCTTGACCGATATCATATTCTCCCATATTTATAGCTTCATTTTTTTCAGCCTCCATTTCAGATCTCTCATTCTCAATATCAGCCTCCATTTCAGCTCTCTCTATATTCTCTATTCTAGATTTGCATTGATTCAACAATAGATTTAACACTTCTTTTTGATCTGGAATTCCAAGATTCAATAGCATTCTTTCACATTGGAGTTCAACCGTATCTTCAACACCAATTTTAGAGAACCATTCACTCAATTGTGCTATGCTCAATGGTATCTCGATGTATTTGCTTGGTAACTCAACTCTAATTGAGAATTTCTTTTCATCGTAATTTCCATTTGTAAGATAAACCGATTTTGGCAAATCTAGACTTTCATCCGTTTGATCAGAACATGTGATATAACCACCTGTAAAGCACGGAAGATCATCTGAACGATGTTTTGCTGAATAAATATTCTTTTGAATTGAAGCGTACATTTTAACTGTTACACGTTTAGCCTAATATTTTAAATAATAAATTCAATTTTAAATTCTAATTCGGGTGTTAAAATTATATTATGTATTTAGTTAATCTCTAGTCTCCAGTTTGATGTAAATTTATTTCATAAAAATACAAATTCAAAATCTGGAGACTAGAGGATAAAGTATTTATAAACTTTTTCTAACTTTGCTTTTTTTTAATTTATTATTAAGCTTTTTATCAGTCTTTTTTCTTATTGTAAACATATTATATGTTATATTTTTTGAATATTTATACCAAATCTCTTTTGGAACATCATCTTTTGCTAATACAGTTCTGTTCATTTCTGATTTTGTTAAAGTAAAATCATCATTTGATAATTGTCTTAAATTATCTTTAATCATAATAAGTTCTGCATATTTTTTATATTTTTCAAGTTTTTTTTCTAATATTGAGATTTCTTCTTTAGCAGAATTCCATTTTTGTAATAACATATCAATATCTTTTTCATTATATTCCATTCAATTTTATTTATAAAAATAAATTTAAAAAAATTTTATAAATAGTTAATTCAAAATAAGTCTTATTAAATCATTTTTTAAAACTGACTTAAAGACAAGGGATCTATTATAAAAAATGGCAAAGACAAAGACTAGCAAAGCAGAAAAGCAACCTGAAGTTGTAGATGAAGTTGACACAAAAGATGTCAAACAAACTACTAAAAAACAAGCATCAAAGAAAGCACCAAAGGCACCAGTTGCAGATGAAGAACTTGTAGAAGAGGAGGATGATGATGTAGTTGTAGATACTACAAGTGAAAAGAAAAAGAGAGTTTTACCAACCAGAGACTCTGTTATCTCAACATTTGATGAACTTATTGAATCGATTGAAAAAGAAATTGAAGTACTAAGAGATAGTTCAAATAAGACTAAAGGTGTAAAGTTCTTAAGAACTCTAGGTAAAAAATTGAAAGGACTTAAGGGTCAATCTACTAGAATCATCAGTAAGAGAAACCCATCACAAAGAAAAACTGGAACTAATACTAGTTCAGGATTTTTGAAACCAGTTACTATTTCAAAAGAAATTGCGAAATTTGCTGGTTGGGATGTAAAAGAGAAGAAGAGTAGAGTTTTGGTTACCAAGAATCTTTGTGATTATATCAAAGAACATAATTTACAAAACCAAAAGGATAAGAGACAAATTATCCCAGACGCAAAATTATGTAAGTTACTAAATTATGATCCAAAGACCGCAAGTCAACCACTTACTTATTTCCATCTTCAAAGTCTCTTGAAACATCATTTTATCAAAGATACTACAGATACTGCATTAACTGCTTAAATAAAATTGTATTATTAAACTATATTTTAGTTTAATAATTTAGTAGATAGATAAAAAATACACATCCTATCCAAAAGAATTACTTAACGATGGCAAATTATAAAATACCTATTGTAAAACTTTCTTGTACAACACATGTTCCATCTTTACATATTTGGTTATTTTTACAATCAAAATTATCTGCACAACCATTTGAAAGAGATGGAGGTTTTACTTGAATACAAGGATTTAAACATTGTTCTTTATTTTTTGCAACAAGATCAACTGTTGAACATACAGCATTCATTGAATACTGAGACATACAATTACCATTGCAATAAAATTGGTTTTCACCATAATAACCTGGTTGAGAAACACATGTTTGACAATCACTTACCATCGAGCTATTATCCCAATTTCCAGTTTTTTCGCATGTGCCAATATTAGGTCTTGGAGCTCTTAAATACATTTATTATATTAAATATAATAATTTAAACTAAAAATATTTTATCGTGAAAAATATATAAAATTGCCTCATAATTTTATCTTTATTGATAATTGAACTATAATTGGAAAAATTTAAACTTAATTTAAGTTTAAATTTTTATAAATTTATTATATCATATTCAACTAAAATATCATCTGTTATTTCTAATAATTCATGAATTTTTACATTCATTTCATTTGATATTTTTTCAAAACATTTTACAATTGTGTTTATATCTAATTTTAATTTACGACATATTTTATATAGTTTCTTATATTCTTTAATATCTATTGAAAAAAAAGGACATTTTATATTATTTTTTACTCTTTTATTAATTATTTTACGAGATAATAATATTTGAGCTTCTAATCCTCTATTATATTGTATATTAAATTCATTAATAAAATTATCATTTAATTTATGTTTAAAATAATCAATATATTTTTCTAAGTATTCATTAACTTTATTTTTTAAAATTTCTTTTGTGCTTTTTGTAAATTTAATATCAATTTTTTTAAGATGTGTTTTAATATCAATTTCAATATTTTTAAATTCTTTTATTGGTAATAGTTTATATTCTGATACATATTCAATAAGTGTAAATTTACTTAATATTGCTATAAAAATATCTATTGTTTTCATAATAGTTAAATACTCTCTTTGATACTGTTTTTTAATTTTCCATCTAAACAATTTCATTATTTTATACCAATCTTGTGTATAGTATTTATACATATTATGTTCAAAACCATATTTATAATTTTTATCTACTATAGCAATATCAACCAAACAATAATCATTATTATATTTATATATGAATTCTAATACAGGTTGATCTATTTTCATTATGTCTAATAATTTATAAGTTGTATCCAAAAAAGTAATATAACCTTTTTTAATATCTTCTAATTTCCAATATAATCCAGAATATTTTTGCAACTTATCTTCAACATCTATTAATGATTTAATTGATATAGTATCTAAAAACAATTTATTTTCTATATATTCATAAACTGTTTTTGGTACTAAATTCATTTGTTTAAAATTTTTATACCAATACGCTACAACTTTTGGATCATATTTACAACCACCTTCGTTATCTATATTCCAAGGTAATATAAATTCTTTCTTAATACCCATATTTAAATGTATAAAAATAAATGAACTACTATTTACTATTTTATGTATAAGATTATCTATCAATCTTTGACTATATTTTACATTTTCTTCAATATCTATATCAGTTATATAATCTCCATTTTCTTTAATTTTATAACTACCTTTTATTATACTTGTATTATTATTACTTAATATTTCTCGTAAATCAAACAAAAAATTATCATTAAAATCTTTTGTTTTTATTATCATTTATTTAATTGGTTTAAAAAATAAAAAATGAATTTATTTCAATGTTTAATTATTAAATGTTAAATATTATAAATAATAACATGAAAGTTATCTCTTTTAATACAATGTATATAGAATACGAAAAGAAATATAATCCTAATTCTAAATTCCTATTGAACTCTGATGATAATGAAAGATTATTAGAAATTTTTAAAATTATAAATAAAAATTTAAACATAGACACAGTCATATGTTTACAAGAATGTGATTTACAATTATTAAATATGTTTAAAACATTATTATCAACTAATTATTCAATATTTCAAGATGAAATAGATAATAATATTTTTATGGTTACAATCTCTCATAATTCTCAAGATTTTAAACAAGAAGATATGAGTAAACATATATATAAAAATACAGCACATGGTTATTTAATAATTAGCAATTCTGTATACAGAATAATAAATTGTCATTTAATTCCAAAATTTGCAGCCAAGAATCAAGATAGATTTGCAATAATTAAAGAAAAATCAAAAAATAAGAAATGTATAATAGCTGGAGATTTTAATGAAAAATACAACAAATTAAATAATAATTTTTTAAATTATTCAATTCCTTATTTTGGACCTACTTATAAATTTAAAAAAGATTTAGATCATATTATATTTAATTTTAAATCAAAATATATTGTTAAAAAATTAGATACATATTCAATGTCAGATCATTGTATGATTTATTTAGATATCATAAATGATTAATTTTTAAACTATACGGTTTAAAAATAAAACATCTTTAAACTTTAGTCTATATAAATGTTTTCTCAACCTGTATTTTAGGTTAAGAAAAAAGTAATCAAAAAATATAGATATTACAGATTAAAATAAGAAGAATTATTTTTTATGTTTTTCTAATGTTGTAATGTATTTTTAAAAATTTAAATATAATTTAAGTTAATTTGTAGTTTTGATTTTTATTATAATCAATCTGCTTCTTTTCTGTATTTAAATTATTTTCTAACCATTTATCGTCACATTTATTATGTATAACATCATTAAAGAATTCTGGTTTTATTAAAATACCTTCAGAGCCTTCAAGTTTATTTCCTGTATATATACATTTTTCTGGGTGTTCATCTGATTCTTTTAATATTTTTTCAATAAAATCTTTACCATATACAACATCATCTTTAATTAAAATAATTTTAGTACCACAATCACTTTCTCTTAGTAATGTTGGAACATATTTAGTTCCAATTCCATAATCTTTACCTGTTTTATATATATTGCATATATTTTCGCAATTTTTAGGAATAGAATAATCAAGTGTATCAGGGATGTTTAAAGCAATTTGGTCAACTCTAACAGTTTGATCAAGTAACGAATTTAACATAGGTTGAGTATGTAAAATACGATCAGGTGTTGTAGTAAATGAAACTACTACTTTGTCTGGAGTAGATTTAATAAGTTTAGAATAATTAGCAATTAGAGAATCATATTCAGAGTTTGATTTTAATTTATTAAACCGCTTATAACAAGCAGAAGGGCTGCAATATATAAATAATAATGGCATGAATAATACTAAAAATATTAATAGAATAAAGTACATTTTATTTATATAGATAATATTTTTTAAACTTAATGAGTTTAAAAATTTAATTGCGTAAAAAATTTATATATTTATCTTTCAATTCTTTTGAATTATTTTTTGAAATTGATACAGGTATAATACATTTACCTTTATTTTTATAATAATCTTTATACTCTAATAATTTATATTTTGATATGTGTATTTCAGAAATAATTTCTTGTATAAGTTCATCTTCATCTTCTTCATCTTCACTTTCAACAAATATATATTGATTGTTATCATCTTCTTCAATAAAAATACTATAATTTTCTTGAGTTTGTGTTTTAATATAATTATTATTTTTATCACTTATTTTTCGTTCTTCAATTGTTTTTGGTAACATTATTGATAATTGATTAACATAATCTTTACATTCTGTTTTTAATTTCATTATATCATTAAATGCGTTGTTTAATTGAACAGGTTTTTGTTTAAATTGTTTTACATGGTTATTATATAATTTTTGAATTGATGCAAAACCATAAGTTGATATTAGATCTATAAGAATTTTTGCATTAGCATCAAATATCTTTTTATTATCTTTTAAAAAACAAAACATATTTCTTTGTATATCTGAAGATAGATAAATAGGGTTTTCTTCTCCAGTAAAAAAATTTTCAATAGTAAACTCAGCAAGAGATTTATTTGATCCAAGCATAGTTTCTATGTTATAATATTTATCAAATATCTCTTTAATCTTGCTTTCAGTCATAAAAGAAAGAAATTCTATATTATTGATAGTTAAATTATTATTTACAGTATTATTTACAGTATTATTATTAATTATATTAGGTTTTTCTTTTAATTCTTTTAATTCTTCTTGAAGTTGTTTTACAACTATTTTAAGTTCATCATCTTTTTCAGCTTTATCTTTTTTAATTTTTTGTTTACATATATTGAGATGATATTTAAGACTATGTTTAGAACTTAAATTTTTATCACAATGTTCACAAATGAATTTTTTAATATCTATATTTTTAACATTTTTTTCAATCTGTATTTTAATACAAGATTTTGAAGTTGTTTGATGTCTTTTAATATTTGATTTATCAAAAAAATATTTGTCACAATATTCACACTTCATTATATTTATTATTAAAAATAATTTTTTAAATAATAATTACAATTTAGTCACAAAAAGTCACAAAAGTCACAAAAATTTTTGTATTTTTTGTGACTTTTTATTATTTTTAAACTGTATTTTCTATTTAAAAAATAGGGCGTAGTCATTTATATTGAAACACAGGGTAATTTAAAAATTGTGACTTTTTGATGAGAGAGAGATTTTTAAAAATCAGAAATTTAAATTTATAATGTAATTAATTTAAACTGATATCAGTCTATTTAATAAAATTTTAAAATATAAATAGAAATAACAGACGAACATCAAAAATCAACAAAATTTTGCTAAAAAATGAAGTTTTATTATTTGTAATACACAAAATCCAGTTTTAAAAAATAATAAATGATAATTAAGCATATTTTAAGTTTGTTAAAAAAGTCACAAAAAGTCACAAAAAATTTTGTGACTATTAAATTATAAACAAAGCATATTATCAGTTTGTCCACGAAAATCCACAAAAATTTTGTGGATTTTGTGACTTTTTAATATTTTATATTGGTTGCAGTTCATTTTAAAATTATAATTATTATTTTAAAAATAAAGCATGATATTAGTTTAGTCACAAAAAGTCACAAAAGTCACAAAAATTTTTGTATTTTTTGTGACTTTTTAATATTTTTAAACTGCATTTTCTATTTAAAAAATAGGGCGTAGTCATTTATATTGAAACACAGGGTAATTTAAAAATTGTGACTTTTTGATGAGAGAGAGATTTTTAAAAATCAGAAATTTATATTTATAATGTAATTAATTTAAACTGATATCAGTCTATTTAATAAAATTTTAAAATATAAATAGAAATAACAGTCTATCATTAAAAATCAAAAAAGTCACAAAAATTTTTGTATTTTTTGTGACTTTTTATTATTTTTAAACTGTATTTTCTATTTAAAAAATAGGGCGTAGTCATTTATATTGAAACACA